>RCND010000053.1_pt1 | contig 58545 bp, 50 predicted proteins | sample 2041351 | NCBI WGS metagenome assembly RCND01 (sample SAMN09708230, study PRJNA481090) | Marine sediment metagenome, whole genome shotgun sequencing project. | biome: marine sediment; feature: ocean; material: sediment; isolation source: Sewage treatment plant 12B marine sediment (STP12B) ... | reverse complement strand
CCATTCGTTGATTTTAGTGTTCTTTATTTTTATTTCACCAGTAGATGCCTTATTCGATTCAAACTTAATTCCTACATCACTAATTACAGTTTTCCATACCATAATAGATACTGAACTATTTGATGCATCAAGGGTGAATGTCTGACTCAATTGAGTTACTGTCCCTGCGTAATCTGCCCCACCCAGTGGTGCTGTGAATTTCGCAACAGTTGCTGTAGTATTAGCTCCTGATGCATCAGGATTAGCGATCACTTCCAAAGGAGGTGTATCAACTTCAAAAACATCCCATTTTGAACTTCCACCAGTTTCAGGAGTTTCAAAATCTATTGGGAAACTTGTTGGGCCAGCTGTGCCGCCACCGTTGTCATCACCAGCTACTTGTTTTAAGTTATCAAAATAATATACTGCATCATCACAGGCATTATTTCTGTCAAAATAAACAATGATACTTTTAAAGGTCTTATCTGAATGCGCTGAGAAATCAAAGGTCAATTCTTCCCACTCACCTACTTTAGTCATCTCCATATCGATAGCTACCAAAGGATCAGTATTTGGGAATGGCTCAAATTCCAATTGTAAGGTTACAGTAGTTGTTTTTGAGGCACCATACACCATCATTTTGAAGGCTTTATTAGGTGAACTTGTTAAATCAATAGCATTCTCTAATGCTTTACCAGTTCCAGACCATGTCTCACAGCCTGCTGTTTTAACGTAGCTCTGTACATTGCAACTTTCGTTGATTCCTGTTGCATTAGGGTTATCCACTATTTCAGAACCAATGTTTCCAAATGGTTCAAAGCTATGGTCAAGATCCTTAGTTTTAAAAGTCCAGTTAATGTCTCCCGCTGCCGGATCAATATTTTCATCCATTTCGGCAGTACAATCTAAAGCCGCTTGCTCTTGTTCAATATCATCAATATAAAATGTTCCAGCTGTTGTTCCAGCAAAATCAACAAAAATGACCATTGTGGAATATTTTCCTGTTGGAACAAAAGGTTCTCCTACACCTTGGTTACCATCTATATAACTCTTAACTGCATCGGTTGCATAATTAAAACTCAAATCTTCCCAACCGGTTCCACCATGCGTCACTACAACTTCATTCTCACGCTCTCCATCAACGCCTCCTTCAAACTTCATGGCGATTGGAATTGAACTTGTTGACCATAATTTCATGGTAATTGTCTTGTTAGCACTAAAGTCTACAGGCGTACCCAAGCTGAGTACAATAGCCTCAAAAGCATCTCCTGCATTTTCAATGGCACCTACTTTAGAATCAACATCATTAGCTCCTCCTGGTGCGGGATTATCCACCACGCTAAAGGCACCCTCTATATTTCCAGCATAATTTACTGATGGATCATCAAATGTAATAGGCAAGGCCAAAGCTCCTGCAGCATCACTTATAGTAATATCTTCCGTGTATTCCAAAATTTCAACACTGGCACCTTTAGCCACTACTCTTACCGTATAATCACCGGCTGCTTCATAAATGTGTTCAACTTCACCGTCAGGCATCAGTTGAGTTGGCACTTCATCATCAACATCTCCAAAATAGACATCGAACATAGTAGCGTTATCAGCACTAGCACTCACTTTCACCAATTTTGGATTCGGATCGCTTTGATCGATTGTTACTTTTAAATTTTCCGGTGCACTAAACGATACTTTGATCACCTGAGCGAATTCGCTAGTGAGCGAAGTTGATCCGACACCTATGACTCTAACTTTAAATTCACCTTCACCATATACATGATCAAGAGATCCTCCAGGTGTTACCACTTCGGGATCTTCATTTGCCACATCTCCAAAATACACGTTGAATGACTGTGCTCCTTCTCCCGAAGGTGTTACAGTTACCAGTCCTGAGTCGTCTTGAGCGATTTCAAAAACTGCCACAACATTTGTCGGTGCAGATATTTCCTGAAAAGCATAAGAAACCTCGTTTTTTTCACAGGCAACAAAGGCTGATCCAAAAATAATTAATACTAAAAGGGTTTTTAAATATTTCATCTTTCTTCTTTTTATTTATTTTTAATAACCTGGGTTTTGTGCCCAACGATCTCCTGCTAACTCTATTTCTATGGAAGGAATTGGAAACAATTCATGTTTTCCGCTTGTAAATCCTTGTATTTCCTGTGCTGCTCTTCCGGTTCTCACCAGGTCAAAGAACTGATGACCTTCACCTAGCAGCTCAACACGTCTTTCTTTATAGATCGCGTCTGTTAAAGCTGAACCCGTTAAGGTGAGCTCTGATAATCCGGCTCTTTCTCGTATACGGTTTAAGTATATTTGAGCCTGACCATCTCCAAGACCTCCTCTGTTATAAGCTTCAGCTGCCATTAACAGCACATCAGCAAATCGAATAGCTCTGTAATTATTTGGATTTGTCAGATTAGCATCTCCAGTATTCAGGCCACCCTTGCGGGCAATATATTTTCTATTATAATATCCGGTATGCTTATAGCCAATTGAGAAAGTGGATCCATTAGATGCTGACCAGGCTTCAATGTCAAGTACAGCAACGTCCTTTCTAAGGTCACCCGCCTCAAATTGATCAACCGCCTTTTGCGTAGGAACATTAAAACTAAATCCCGATTCAAAATCCGGTCCGGTATAGTTCCTTATTCCATTGAATCCAACAGCTACGTTACCCTCACTGCATTGTAAGCATCCAAATCCGGCTCCTTCTTTATCAGTGTATTGCACCTCAAAGACAGATTCAATATTGTTTTCTCCTTCTAGTTCGAAAATGGAATTATAATCTGAAACAAGGTCATAAGGTCCGGCAATTACATTATCGAGTGCAGAAACCGCATCGCTAAACTTCTCCTGATATAAGTAAACCTTACCCAACAGAGCCTGAGCAGCGCCCTTCGTTGCTCTTCCGGTTTCAGCTTCATCCCATGACACCGGCAGATTTTCTGATGCAAAGATCAGATCAATTTCCATCTGGGCATAAATCTCTGCTTTTGGTGTTCTATCAATTTCAAATTGATCACCAAATTGAATTCTCTTATCCACTAAGAACGGTACATCTCCAAACCATTTCACCAATTCAAAATAATAGTAGGCTCTTAAGAAACGGGCCTGTGCAAGTACTTCATTCTTATTTGGGAAATCTGTCTTATCCTGAAATTCCATAATGTAGTTGGCCCGATTCACGCCTCCATACATCCAGCCCCAGATATCTCTTAACTGTTGATTTACCGGAGTGTGGATCATCTCATCAATTTCCTGTATTCCTAATACGTCATTAGCACTTTCACCTCCTGAAAGTGTATTGTCAGATGCAATTTCTCCCAGCATCACATTGATGTAGGATGATTGTAACAGGTCATATGCTCCGATCAAGGCATCCTGATAATCGGCTTCCTCATTAAAAAAGTCTTCAGAATTTTGATCCGGTGACGCAACATCAACAAAATCATCACTACAGGAAGTAACTATTATAAATAATAACAGTACGGATGTTAATTTAAGTGTCTTCATAGTTATTAAAATTTAAGATTTACACCCAACATATAGACTCTTGGAACTGGATAAAACCCTTGATCTATACCTCCTCCAATAGGTTGTCCTGAGGAAGCTGATGGGTCATAACCCGTATATTTTGTGAATGTATAAGCATTATTGACAGAGGCATACAACCTGAATTTGTCTATACCTTTAGAATTATCCGTATTAAATGTATATCCCAATTGAATATTTTGAATTCTCAAATATGAGCCATCTTCTACAAAAAAATCTGAGAACAAACCGTTTGAATTTGCACCTGTAGTAACTCTTGGGAAAGAATCAGTACTTCCCTCTCCTGTCCATCTGTTCAGGAAGTAGGCAGTTCTGTTGGTGAGTGGCTGATTACGTTCATAATTCCTTACGATCTCATTTCCAATAGAGGAGAAAAGATACAATCCGAAATCCCAACGTTTATAATTCATCCCTAAATTAAAGCCCATTGTCCATGGTGCAATAGGATCGCCAATATAAGTTCGGTCATCTTCATCAATCTGTCCATCTTCATTCGTGTCAACAAATCTGAGATCTCCGGGAGAAGCATTTGTCTGAGTCGCATGAGCATCAACCTCAGCTTGGTTCTGAAAAAGTCCATCAGTCTTTAATCCGTGAAAATAACCTATAGGTTGTCCTACTGCCATTCTTGACGGAGGATCTTGCCCTACCCCAAAAGATCCACCAGTAACAAAACCATTGTCACCAGCCACAAGAGTCACTTCATTCTTCAGATAGGTAAAATTATAACTTATATTAAAATTGAAATCCTCTGAAATATCTTCTCTGTAAGAAATCTGAAATTCCAAACCTTTATTCTCAACGGTACCTGCATTTACAATTGGTGGTCTTGAACCTGGAGCTGATGCTCCTAGAATTCCTGACACCTGAGGCACGAGTAACAAATCATCAGTAGTCTTGTTGAAGTAATCCATCGTGACATCAATCTTGTTATCTAAAAATTTCATGTCCAAACCAACGTCAAATGTCTTTTGCTTTTCCCACTGAATCTCAGGGTTAGCTAATGCTCCTTCAGCCTTACCATAGACCAGTTCCTCATTAAGCACATAAGTAGCTTGCCCATTTAAAAGAGATACATAACCATAATCAGGAATCCTGTCATTACCAACAATACCATAACTAACTCTTAACTTCATAAAATTTAGCCAAGAACTTTTTTCCATAAAAGATTCATCAGTCATTACCCAACCTGCCGAAACAGAAGGAAAATATCCAAATCTGTTTTCAGGGCCGAATCTTGTAGATCCATCCCGACGCAATACAACTGAAATAAGGTACTTCCCTTTATAATCATACTGAGCCCTGGTGAAATAAGAAAGTAATCTTGTATCATAAGTATCACCACCGTTAAGGAAATCGTCAACCACATCTGTGGCATTATACAGACTGGCATTTTCATAAGAATTACCTGGAATATCAAATCCGGTCGCCCCTGAAAATTGTCCAGTAGCCTGAAAAACTGACATTCCAAGCAATGCAGTTAAATTATGATCTTCTCCAAAACTGTTTTTATACGTTATAAAATTATCCCAGGTATAATCTCTAAAGATATTCTGATATTCAGTTACACTGTTTCTTGTCACATTAAATACCTTTCCTGAACCGTAATATACTTCAGGGAAAAATCTCTTCCCGGTAACCTCCGAATAATTAAACTGAAACCTGGATTCAGCGGAAAAATTATCTAAAAACGTATAATTTAGTCCTATAGCCCCACTGATTTTGTCAACATGCGTAGTATCATATGTATTCTCTATTTGTGCCTTTGGATTAATTACTTCATTACCCAAACCTTCTGCCAGGGTATAGTCACCATTTTGATCTCTTACGGTCAAATTGGGTGCCATATTCAAAGCATTGAACAAAACAGAACCTAAGGTATTCTCAAGTAAATTTTTTCTGTTTGTTGTCGTATAGATGGCGGAAGTGCTGAGTTTAAAATTCTTTAAAAAATCCAAATTGTAATTAACTCTTCCTGTAAAACGATTGAAGTTAGCATCACTACCCCCTACTATACCATCCTGTGTCAAATAAGAAGTTCCTATCGAAAGTTTAGAATTTTCCCATCCCTTGTTGGCTGCCAAGTTAACTTGAGCTATCGGTGCTGTTTGGAATATTTCTTTTTGCCAGTCTGTTCCAGAACCCAGTTCTGTAAAATCTAAAAATGGTGGAGGATCTCCACCGGCAACAAAAGCCTCATTTACCAAAACACCATATTCGGTTGCATCCAACACAGGTATCTGTCTGGATGTTTCCTGAATCCCTGCGTAAGTATCGAAGTCGAACTGTAAATCACTGCTTTTCCTACCAGATTTGGTCGTAATAAGTATAACACCATTTGCGGCCCTAACTCCATATATACCAGCTGTAGCATCCTTTAAGACATTCATACTTTCAATGTCATTTGGATTGATCACGCTCAAATCCTCTATAACGTTTCCATCAACAAGAATTAATGGATTGTTGTTACCATTAGTAGTAACCCCTCGAATACGAATATTGGAAGCACTACCGGGAGAACCCGATTGCGACGTAACGCTAACACCCGATACCTGACCCTGTAAGGCTTGTTCTACACGAACCGGATTTAATTTTTCAATAGTTTCGCTTCCCACAACCGAAACTGCTCCGGTTATCTCCTTTTTAGATTGGGTACCATAACCTATCAGAATAACTTCGTCCAAAGCCTCTGCATCTTCTAAAAGAGTAATACTTAAAGGAGTATTATTTTCAACCTGAACTTCGTATGCTTGAAATCCAATATATGAGAAAACGAGAACCGAAGAAACGGGAACATCTTCAAGACTAAAGTTCCCATCAAAATCGGTAGCAGTTCCAAGACTACTGCCTTTAACAAGAACACTAACCCCAGGTAATGGTGAATCAGGTCCTTCATTAACTGTTCCGCTTACCGTTACATTTTGAGCAAAACCCAAGGTAACAGCAAAAAAGAATACAAGTAAAAATATTTTTGACTTCATATAACTAAATTTTGAACTCGAAAGTTAGCAGACCTTTTTCATATTTTTGCATTTTCAACCTATACAAAAAATATACAGTCAATTTATAATCATTGATAATAGAGTATACAATGATGGTAAAATAGCATACAAAGCGCCCGAATTTAATAGCATTAAACTTATCAAATGATAATTTGAAAGCAACTAAAATAAATTCAAAAATTATCCAAATTATACGCTGCCTAAAGAAGATGTTGTGGTAATGTTGTAGTAAAATTGATCTTTCCTTAACAATTGTAGGGGGTTAAATTTCCAAAATGTAGTCAATCAGGTGATCTGAATGATCAAGCTTCATTTTCTTTCTTAGCCTGTACCTTTTAATTTCTACACTTCTTACTGAGATATTTAACAAGGGAGCTATTTCCTTTGATGATAAGTTGAGTCTCAAAAATGCACAAAATTTCAAGTCATTGGCAGTCAAGTCAGAGTGTAAAATTTTTATTTTATTTAGAAAGTCTTTATCTGCATTATTAAATGCTTCTTTAAAGAAATCCCAATCATTATTATTCTTTAAATTTTTATCAATTACTTTGATCACATCAACTTTCGAAGATTCATCTCCCAGCTGCGACAATTCTTTTTTAATCTCTAGAAGAAGTTCATTCTTTTTGATCAGGCTCATTGCTGTTGTAGCCAACTCACTATTCTTGCTGCTAAGCTCAGTTTCTAATTGTTGATTCCGCATCAGTATAATGCTCTGCTCATTTGCCAATTGGGTTATTTCCACGCTCCTTTTATTATCTTGAATAAGCTTGTGCTTCTGACGTCGGTAATAGCGAAGATATGATCGGTGAATTAAACCAATGAAAAGGAATAAACCTATAACATAAACAACAAATGCAAGATTGGTGAGGTACCATGGTTTTTTTATTACGAAGCTATAGGAAGCTTCATTCTCTGAAATTTTATTTCCCACTTTTGCCCTTACCACAAAAGTATAGGAGCCATTCGGTAATTTTCCCAGGGAAATACCAGGCTCTTTAAACCACTTACTCCAATTGTCGTACAAGCCTTTTAATCTATATTGAAAATTTACCTCTGTATATTTATCATATAAAGGAACATTAAAAGAAATATTCAAATCTCCTCTGTCAAATTCAAATTGCTGATCACTATCCAAAGAAATCAATTCTTTATCAAAATTTCTACTCTCAAAAAAAATTGAATTTATGGCTACCTGATAGTCTCTCGTGTCTGCCTTATCAACTTTTAAGGTTATATAACCATTTGAAGTTCCAATAAGATACAGATCATCCCCTATTCGCGACAAATTCTCATACCCTGTTACTCCCAAATTTCTCCTAAAAAAATCAGGAATGGCAATCTTAAGGGCTCGAGGCCTTGCATCAAAATTATCGGGTATCGACAAGATTATGTTATTTTCAGAGAAACCCCATATTTTTTGAGTTCCCTTTTCTACGATCAATCTACCTTCAATCTTGTCTTCCTGAGAATAAAATATTTCGGTTAACAATGAATCTATCGAAAACTGCATGGCAAGTGGATCAAATTCAAAGACACCTTGATTTGAGTTGTAAAGCACCCTGTCTTGATACCTTGAAATGCTAGAATCAAACCCTCTTAGCGCGAGCAATTCATTACTTAGAATATTTTTAAACTCCTTGTTAATTTCCAATTTAAAAAGTCCTTTAAATTCATGGTTAATTAGGACTTTATTGTTATCAAAAAACACAAGGGTTTTGCTTGATATATCAAATCCTTCTATTTTATTTCTAAACCGCCACCGATCACCTGATTTTTCTAATATACTTAAGCCATTATAATTACCCTGAATAAGAAGGTTTTCATTGCCGGGAACAGACCAGACTTTCCAGGTGCCTGATTCGTAGAAAATTTGACTAGCAAATTCTTTGTCTACAATAAAGGTTCCTCGGGTATGGCTGCAAAATAAGATGTTTTGGATCACTTCTAAATTCCACACCTGACCATTTGTATTTGCAAGCATCTTAAAATCATCGGAAGAACCCTCCTGTCTATAGAATAAGCCTTGATTCGTCCCCAGGTATAAATACCCCTTATAAATCAATGAGGCGTATACAACTCCTAATTTACCTTTTGAATCTGTAAACACATTAAAGGGAGACTCCAAATTGACTACACTGATCCCATTGTCTAAACCCATCCATAAATTATCGTCCACATCCTGATAAGCAGATAATACGGTATTGTTGATTAATCCTGTTTCCTGGTTGACACTTTCAACCATTTTTCCCGTTTTGTCTATGTGAATGAATCCATTGGAAATCGTACCTAAAATAAGTCCCCCATCCCTAAGTTGCAAACTACTGTACAAATTCAGTTTCTGAATACCTTTCAACTCCTCAATCTTCCATTCTGTAATCATACCATCATCCAGAAAATAAAATTTACCACGTTCTGTGATAATCAATATCTTATTTGATAAATTATAGATCCCAACGATGAAATTTTCACGAAGAATCTTGTGATCTGAAAACAAGACAGCCTTTCCATTTCGAATACTGTACAATCCGCCTGTGTTTTTCTGAATAAAAATGTTGGAGCCCAGGTTAAAAATCTTAGCCCTGGAGGTATTAAATTCGATAATTTCAAACCTTTCTTCCTCAGTATTGTAAAGATATATGCGATTTAAAGATTGAAAAAGAACCCATTCATCACGGGCCGTAATATTCCAAAAATGTTCTTCATCAACTAAAGGCTCGGTTAATTTATCAAGAAGCGACCTGTACTCTAATTCACCATACTGATTAGGTACCCAATATCCAAACTCCATATAACAACCCGTATAAACAATATCATTAGCAACATGAACGGCTCGTATTATGGATCCATTAGGTGATGGGAATAATTTCCATCCTAAGCCATTGAATTCCAAAAGACCGTTGTTATTACCAAAATACATATGCTTATTCGCTGTTTGCACCACTGACCAGTTTTGATGACCAGCTTTGTAATCTTCAATGGAATAATTTTGCACAGGTGGAAGTTCCTGGGCACTTAAATATCCATACGGAATCAAAAGGCATACGACGAGCAAAAGATGTCTCATAATAAAATTTCGATCTGAATTCATTGATCCAAATATAGTCAATATCAAGTTCATTGATAAAACATCTTGAAAATCGATTTTACGAGTTTTGCTTTTTAAAAATTCAATCACTAATTCACGAAAGATATCTTTATTTTTTTATCTAGATTTGACTATTTTTAGATTGAATTATTCTGAAAATATATTTTTTATACTTATCTAATTTATTAAATTAGATAAGTACTATTAATATACTGGTTATTAATTTTTTACGTTTATTTATAAAAATATAATATTTATGATTTTTGCACTATAAGGAAACTCTATAGTGATTATAAGTGAAGGTGCAATAATCTGTTTAACAGAATTTTATATATGTTTTGACAAAATTTATCCCTTTTTGTGATGAAAAGATTTAAGTTTCCTTTTTTTCGGTAATTTGAACGATATAGCTCCCTTGCCTGCCCCCTATTTAAAGTCATAAATAGTATGCCAAATTTCAGATTTTCCTCCAGATATGGCTTAGAGAAATCTAACAGATTTTCGCAAATTAAATATGCATCTTATAGAAATAGTTACCAATAATACCTCCGATAAAAATTGAAATTCACACTTCCTTCAGCGCTAAAAATTGTAACTTTATATTGTATTCAACATTTTAAAAATTAAATAGGAAGTCATGAATTACTACATCAAAAAAACTTTAAAAAACATTTCGTTTGAAGAAGGTATTGAGAGAATTACCGAGTCCCTGAAAAATGAAGGTTTCGGAATTCTAACTGAAATAGATCTTAAAGCCACTTTAAAAAAGAAACTGGATGTTGATTTTTATAACTATAAAATTCTTGGAGCCTGCAATCCGGGTTTTGCCTATAAGGCGCTTCAGGCAGAAGATAAAATAGGCACGATGCTACCCTGCAACGTCATCGTGCAGGAAAAACAATCGGGAGAAATAGAAATTTCCGCCGTTGACCCTATGGCTTCAATGCAGGCCGTAGAAAATGAAGCTTTAGGTGGTCTTGCCAAAGAAGTAAAAATCAAACTTGAAAATTGTATCAAGGCTTTATAAAGGTCGCGGCTATTAAATAGCTTACAAAACCTCATAACACTGTTCTTATTCACGTATAGGGCCTTCATAGCTTAATCTGAAGGCCTTTTGACCTAATGACACCCATTTGCCCGCCAAATAATCCCAATAACCGTAGTTTAAAGTGAATTCTGGGATTAAAATACGATAAACCTCCTGCCCGTCTTTTTTGCCCATAGCTTGAATTTCAAGTGAAGATCCATTTTCCCCATTTGTATACCATTCTGTAGTATCAGTTCTATCTGTAGCATGAACGAATATAAGGTCATAGGTGCCGATGTCTTCTGTCTTACTGTACACATAAGTACCCTCAATTGACGAAGGCCCCGGATAAGGGCTAATAATAATCATATCATATAAAGCGCTGTCAGGCAAAGGCTCTAGCAATCTGATCTGATCAACCCCCCCTTGAATACCAGCCTCCCAATACATATCGGTTTCAATCACAAACAATGAACCATCTAGCTCGTATTCATTGTTAATTGGCTCTGGCGGCGTATCATTATCTGAGCATGAAAACAGCAGAAACACTGCAAAAAAAAGTGAAATTCGCTTAAAAAATTCAACACGCTTTATAGCCATAAACTAATATTTATTCATCTTATGATAGAATTCCCGAATGTATAATTAATTTTGCAAAATAAAACAAGCACCCATGAAATCATTTGAGGATCTAAAAGTTAACAAGCCACAACTAAAAGCCTTGAGTGATATGGGTATAAATACCCCAACTCCGATTCAGGAAAAATCGATACCGGCAGTCAATTCAGGAAATGACATGGTTGGATTGGCCCAAACCGGAACTGGTAAAACACTAGCCTACCTCCTTCCTGTATTAAAATCACTGACTTTTTCTGATCAAATCCACCCGAGAATACTCATCATAGTACCCACAAGAGAACTGGTAGCTCAGGTCGTATCTGTAGCTCAGGAGCTTACTACGTATCAGAATGTGAGAATTGCAGGTGTTTATGGGGGCGTAAACATCAACCAACAAAAAGAATTGGTTAGCCTTGGGCTCGATGTACTGGTAGCAACACCAGGAAGATTATTTGACCTTGCCGTTTCAGGTGTTCTCCGCCTTGCATCCATCCAAAAATTGGTACTGGATGAAGTAGATGAGATGCTTTTTATAGGTTTCCGTCCGCAAATATTAAACATCCTTGACATACTTCCTAATAAACGACAAAGCGTAATGTTCTCGGCTACGATCACAGAGGAGGTAGATGAACTGATACAAAGTTTCTTTAAGAGTCCAAAAAAAATAGAGATTGTCCCGGTTGGAACGCCACTTGAAAAAATAGTGCAAAAAGGTATTGCCTTGCCCAATTACAAAACCAAGGTTAACTATTTAAAATACCTACTAAAACAAGACGGGCTGGATAAGGTTTTAGTCTTTACAAAGAATAAAAAAATTGCAGACAGGCTCTTTGAAGAATTGAGCCAAACATTTGTTGATGAACTTGAACTGATTCATTCAAATAAATCGCAGAATTACCGTTTTAAAGCGATTGAAAAATTTCAGGACGGATCAATAAGAATTCTAGTTGCCACTGACATCGTATCAAGAGGGATGGACATTATTGGTGTAAGCCACGTGATCAACTTTGATGCACCTAAATATCCCGAGCAATACATACACAGGATAGGGAGAACCGGAAGGGCCAGAAATAGCGGAGAAGCCATCTTTTTATTCGTTCCAGGCGAAGAAGAAGCAGTTCTTGAAATTGAAATTCTAATGCAAACAGAAATACCATTGGAAAATCTTCCGAAGGAGGTTGAGGTCTCAAAAGAACTTATGCCAGAAGAAAAAGACCACAGTTCGGAACAGGAAATCAGTGGCAGAGAAAAAGTAAGGGAAAAACCGGGAGAAGCTTTTCATGAAAAAAGTGAAAAAAATAAAAAAATAAATTTAGGCGGATCTTACAAAAGAGAGATCAAAAAAAAGTATAAAAAGCCTAAAACCAGACCTCCCAAGTCGAAAGGGAAAAAATAGTTACCCTTTCGTAAAAAAAAATAAGCAATTTTTTCTTCTTTTTTTAGTGTCTTATTACAATATTAAAAATGAATGTGCGTTGTATTATCTCATTAGTTTTTATTTAAAACTAGGGAAAATTGTTATTGTTAAAGAAGAGAACTCTCCTGTAAAAAGGAGAGTTTTTTTATGCCAATATTTACTTCTTTATAAGCATTTCAAAAACACTTACTTAAAGTGTTAATTTAAAAAAAGTATCAAAATATTTTTGACCATTAACAATATACAAAACTTAATTGCGTTGTAGTATCTCATTAGTTTTTTTTATTTTAAAACTAGGGAAAATTGTTATTGTTAAAGAAGAAAAACTCTCCTGTAATAGGGAGAGTTTTTTGGTTTATAAAAAGTTCGAATACGACTTTTATTTCACTTTAATGCTTCCGTTAAAACTTTTCCAGAATAGCTGTTTGGAAAGGAGATTTGCAATAGATTAGATAAGGTAGGTGCAATATCAATTATATCTGCATGCTTGCGACTTCTACCGTTTTTTATACCCTTTCCAAAAAACATGACAGGTACATGCGTATCGTAACTATAACCTGAACCATGAGTTGTACCTGTTTCCCTTTTATAAATAGTCGCTGGGTTAAGAACAATTACAATGTCTCCCGATAATTTCTGATTATAACCATTTTGAACAAAATTCGATATCCCTGTATCAAAATACGTGTTCTGAAGGGTTCTTGCTGTAAGAACTTTGTTAATGCCATCGTAGTTAATAATGTCGTCAGCCAATTTCTGAGAAACTGTTGCTGCATCAAGGTTTAACCTAGTCAAAGCGTCTCTGTTCAAAAACACCTGATTATTTGAAACGTTTTCAATCAGATCAGCAGCTCCGTAATATTTTTGACTCAAGTCAATCAAATATTTTCCAAACACCGAATAGTCAAAATAACCGGCAGGAATCTTTAATGACTTTAAATAGGCCGGAACAGGAACCACAGCGTGATCAGCGGTTAAAAACAAGGTGTAATTGCCATTCCCAATCTTTTTATCGAGATAATCCAATAAGGCTGCCATATCGAGATCTAGCCTTAAGTAAGTGTCTTCAATCTCTTTAGAATCAGGACCATATCTATGACCTATATAGTCAGGGCTTGAAAAACTAACAGCTAGGAAATCAGTAAAATTGCCTTGCCCCAGATCTTCTCCTTCTATGGCGGCTTTGGCAAATTCTACTAGGAGTGTATTGCCAGAAGGGCTTTCCTTAATCAGATCAAAATTACCATTTTCTTTGCTTAATTTTTTCAGATTATGCGGAAATACCGGTTTCTCTTCACCAATAAATAATCCCTCATAAGGATTATCATCAGCAATACTTTCAGTATAGGTCTTTATCGGATATAAGGTTTCCCATTTACTGTTCATATATTTCTTAACCAAGCCATTATCATTGAAATCATTTACCCAATCCGGCAATTCATCCATATAAAACGAAGAAGTAACGAATTTGCCATCATTTTTTCCCACAAACCAATAAGAGCCGTTCGAGGTATGACCTCCTGGCAGTACTGCTGATCTGTCTTTCAGCCCGATAGCTATGGTTTTCCCCTTCATATTTTGACTCAATCTGAGTTCATCAGTAACTGTTGTTGCCAATAAGCGATAAGGAGATTTTTGTTCATTTACCTCTTGAGTACCCACCGCCAGGTAATTAAAATCGTCCACACAATAAACCATTTTTTTAAGGTACTTGTCATACCAGTCATTGGCGATTATCCCATGACTACTTCCTGTTGTCCCGGTGTAAATGGAGGCATGCCCCACAGCGGTCTTTGTTGGCAAATAATTATAATGTGCGTTTTCATAATTAAAACCCTCTCTTAACATTCTTTTAAAGCCATTTTCTCCATATCGTTTATAAAATCTGGTCAGAAAATCATAACGCATTTGATCTACCACAATTCCAACGACCAATTTTGGCCGGTCCACTCGCGTAATGTCTTGTGCAACAGCACTAAAAGCGAATAACAACCCAAACAAAGCACCTATTAATTTTCTCATCAATTCTATTTTTGAGCCCAAATTTACGGATAAAAGCTTTTTTATTTGATCATATGTCTGCTAAATTTTAATATTTTAGCGTTATTGTAATAGATATGAAATACTTTCAAAACATTGGGCTTTATTTTATCATGCTGGGACAGGTTTTTAAAAAACCACAGAAAGGATCGGTATTTAGAGAAAGTCTGTTTAAGGAAGTTGAAGAGCTGGGCTTGAAATCTTTGGGCATAGTAGCCTTCATCTCCTTTTTTGTTGGAGGGGTAGTTGCCATTCAAACCGCATTAAATGTTGATAGTCCGTGGATTCCTAAATACCTGATCGGTTTCGCGACCAAGAGATCTATTATTCTAGAATTCGCTCCAACCTTTATGTCGATCATCCTTGCGGGAAAGGTAGGTTCGTATATCACTTCAAGCATTGGAACAATGCGTGTGACTGAGCAGATTGATGCCCTTGAAGTTATGGGTGTAAATGCTTTAAATTACTTGGTACTTCCCAAGGTGATTGCAGCTGTATTTTTTTACCCGTTTATTGTATTACTGGCTATGTTCCTGGGTATTTTCGGAGGATGGGTTTCAGGATTCATGACCGGATTATTCAGTTCAGACAGTTATATTGAAGGTATTCAAATGGATTTTCAACCTTATTTGGTTCGTTATGCGCTTATCAAGACAATGGTTTTTGCTTTTGCAATCGCCACCATTCCATCTTTTTATGGTTTTTACGTCAAAGGAGGTTCCCTGGAAGTTGGTAAGGCAAGTACCCAGGCCGTAGTTTGGACCAGTATTGTAATTATTTTATTGAACTATTTCCTTACTCAAATGTTATTAGGATAAATGATAGAAGTTAAAGACATACATAAATCATTTGGTGATCAACATATTCTGAAAGGAGTATCTGCTACCTTTCACAAAGGGGATACAAGTATGATTATCGGATCCAGTGGTTCAGGAAAGACTGTATTTTTAAAATGTTTACTTGGACTTATCTCCCCCGAAACGGGAGATATTTGCTATGATGGCCGCTATTACGGTAAAATGAGTCTGTCAGAAAAAAGAGGCCTACGAAAAGAGATTGGCATGGTTTTTCAAGGCGGAGCCCTTTTTGATTCAGAGACCATTGAAGACAATATCAAATTCCCACTCAAGATGTTTACGAAACAAAGCGAGGAGGAAATGAAGGAAAGGGTAAATTTTGTACTTAACCGTGTACATCTTGAAAATGTAAATAGCAAATTTCCAGCTGAACTTTCGGGTGGGATGCAAAAAAGGGTGGCTATTGCACGAGCTATTGTGATGAATCCCAAATACCTGTTCTGTGATGAACCCAATTCAGGACTTGACCCGCAAACAGCCATTGTCATTGATAATCTGATTCAGGAAATTACAGACGAATACCAAATGATCACAATCATCAATTCGCATGATATGAACTCAGTAATGGAGATTGGCGAAAAGATCATTTTCCTTAAACAAGGTTTAAAAGAATGGGAAGGTTCGAATAAGACCATTTTTAAAACCGATAACAAGGCGGTTACCGATTTTGTTTATTCCTCAAACCTATACAAAAAGGTTAGAGAGGCCTATATTAAAGGTTAAAATTCTATTCAATACTTATGATTTTGTTTTGGAGAAATTGCTTTTTCATTTCAATAGATTGCACAGTGCCTGTTGAATCGCGTAAGATGATTTGTAACAGACTTTTGTTCTCAAAGGGTGATTCGCTAACCAACAGGCCACAGATATCCATTTTACCCGTCTCAAAATCATTGATTCTCAATATTTCATCCCCGTAATGAACTCTGTTTAGGAGATCTTTATCCCATACGACTCCTACAACAAGGGATGAATCTTTAGCCGTAGGACTAAATGCCCAGACCTTTTCATTCAGGTCAACCTCCTCCTTGAATTCCTCTAGATAGAATCTTTGGTTTTTGTAATCGAGGGTAACTTTACCATGGGCCAGCAAGTCGGCTCCAATTCTGGATTTTGAAGCCCCCGTTGAGATGCTGATCACATTTAAAAAAGTGGCCCCTAATATTGTGAGCTCCCTAACCTGTACCCTGCAGTGCAACATAGGTTTTGAAACCCCAAATAAGCCAACTCCCTTATAGCCAAAGGCTGATTGTACTTGCTCAAAAACCTTTAAACTATCAAGTGCCTTAAAACTATTAAATGAAAGATCATAAAAACCCTGAGCTCCGGTGTCAAACAAGACCTGTTCACTTACCTTTCCATCTCCTTTGAGTTGAATAAATATATATGGACTGCTTTGCCCACTGCTTAAAGCCATGTCAAGGGCACTCAATTCATTGAGGGCCAAACGACCGACCTGATCGGTTATGGTGATCAGTTTTTGACTGGAATCAATTTGAACTATAGAATTTCTTAGCAAATTACTTCCTATGATTCCATCAATATCTAAACAATCAAAAAGGAAATTACTTGCCGGGTCATTCACAATGGCAGGTGAATTTTTGAAACTCACCCCACCAATTTCCAGTACAGGAATCGTGACAACCTCCAAGTGACGGCCAGAATCATTCGCATCTTTTACATGGATGCTTCTCAACTCCCTCGTTTGAATCTTTGTTTTTAAGGTGTGACTTATTAAATTAGGGGCTCCGGTATCAAATAAAAATTGATAGGTATCGCCTTGAATTACTACAGGAATAATTAGTTTACTTTTTAACTCATCATAAACAACCTCAGTGTAATAATTTTTATGCGTCGGCTTTCCTTTGTTAAAATTTACTTTCTGTGTATACCCCGAGAAGCTGCAGAGTACTAAAAGGAAGAACAGTTTTTGTGAATATTTTTTCGAAAGCGTCATTTTCTCCTATAAACTAAATACTACCTGAGCTGTCTGACCTCTACATTCTTAAGGTTCAAACGAGTTTGCAACCAGGTCTTTAGTTGCTCTTCCTGTTGTTTTTTCTTTCTATTAGACACTTTACCTTTCCATTTGACAGAAATAACGTGGAGCGTATCCATTTTTTCAAAATTAGATATAAACTCCCGGGCAAAACTAATTTCTTGAAGATCAGAGTAATTGATCTGAATTTCTTTGATCATTCTATCAAAATGAACCTCATTGGTATAATACCTTCGCAAATCCTTTTCAAGTTCATTGATTCTGAGATCCTTGTCTTTTATGGTTTCATCTCTGGCACTGAGCATCTGATGAGAGTTAATATAGAGTTCCTTAATCTTATCAATATCTTCTCTGATACCAGAATCGTCCTGACTCTTCAATATTGTCAATTTGGTGTTTTTTATTCCAAACTCTTCCATCTCTTGTTCCCAGCGTTCAATGTCACTTCCCGAATAATTACTTCCGAATACGTATAATTTGATCTGCCTACCATTAAAATCAATACTTTCCTTGCTGTCACCAATTATATTAACACCATCTTCCTTTAAATTCTCGATAAATCTCTCAGCTTTAATTGTATAGTCATTTAATACGTATAGTTGATAAAAAAGAAAAATACTGAAGCCCAGAATCACAAAAGCGACCAAGGAGGCAAAACGAGAAATCCTCTTTCTTTTAGCTTGATTGATATACTTAAGCATTGGAAACTTTAAGTATTTTGTTATGGTGAAAGCAGCAAGGGCTATATAAATAGAGTTAATCGTAAAAAGGAACATCGCGCCTCCAAAATAATTGAATTGCCCGGTAGCCAAACCAAAACCTGCCGTACACAAAGGGGGCATCAGAGCTGTGGCAATGGCCACACCTGCAACGGTATTGAACTGAGGTTTATTACGGCTAATGGCAATGATCAAGGCCAAACCACCAGATATAGCGATTAGAACATCCCTTACATCGGGTTTTGTACGGGCAAGAATTTCAGGGGTAGCTTCCTTAAAAATTGGGATGCTAAAGAAGATAAAGGAAGTCAAAAGACTTAAAAAGACCATGGCTCCAAAATTAATGACCGAAGATTTCAAGGTATCCACATCATTGACCCCAATGGAAAATCCGATTCCAAGAATCGGCCCCATTAGGGGTGAGATTAACATGGCGCCAATCACTACTGCAGTGGAGCTAACATTAAGGCCAATGGAAGCGATCAAAATTGAAAAAACCAGGATCCATGCTGTTTGCCCCTTAATGGAAACGCCTTCTCGGATTGTCTTGGCGGTCGCTTCTTTGTCGGTATCCCGTCGAATACTTAAAAGTTGAGGAATATATTCCTTTAAACTTTGAAAAAAGCCCTTAAATTCCTTTTGGACTTCTTCTTTTTGTTCCTGAAATTTTTTATCCTCCTCTACCTGATCCTTTTTGTTTTCTTCCATAAAAGTGCAAATTGATTGATGACCCTAGTAAATGTACTAAAAATCAGTCATTCGTAAATCTCTCTTCTGCCTCTTTTGAAACCTGTTTGATATTCTGTTCATCAGATTTGGGGAAAATCATTATTGTATCATTGGTTTCCACGATAATATAATCACTAATCCCTTCAATAACAATTTTTTTACCTGACTGGGTACTGACCATATTGTTTTTGGCATCTAAAAAATAGCCGTTGGCATTAACAATGGCATTGCCGTTTTCATCCTTTGAAAGTTTATCGTATAAAGATCCCCAGGTTCCAAGGTCATTCCACCCAAAATCAGTGGCCATAACATATACGTTTTGAGCTTTTTCCATGATACCATAATCAATAGAAATATTTTCAGCTGAAGGGTAATGATCACTAATAAAATCAACCTCCTTTTCAGAATTCCAACAGGCCGCCCCATTTTGAAATAAAGCATACATTCCCGGAAGACTCCCTTTAAACGAAGCAAGGATACTTTTTACGCTCCAGATAAAAATACCGGCATTCCATAAGTAATCTCCCTGGGCAAGAAATTTCTCCGCTGTTTTTAAATCTGGTTTTTCGGTAAAATTCTTCACTTTCTTAACCTCCTTTTCCGAATCTTCGAACTGAATATAACCGAAACCGGTATTTGGCCCGGAAGGCTTGATACCTAAAGTCATTAACAGGTCGTGTTTCTCACAAGCTTCAAAAGCCGATTGTACATTCTTTACAAACTCTGTCTCGTCTTCTATATAATGATCAGAAGGAGCAACGATCATCACAGCCTCTTTGTTCTGAGCTGCAATTTTTAGTGCTGAATACAAAATACACGGCGCTGTATTTCTCATTGCAGGCTCCAAAAGCAGCTGATTTTCAGTTACCTGAGGAAGATGCTCCAGTACCAGATCTTTATACCTTTGATTGGTAGCGATCAAAATTTGCTCCGAAGGAATCAATTTTGCCAGCCTGTTAAAAGTTTGTTGGATCAACGATTGCCCTGTACCGAGCATATCGTGAAATTGTTTTGGATTATCTGGGGTACTAACCGGCCAGAATCGGGAACCTACTCCCCCCGCCATGATTACTGCATAATAATTTTTACTCATAAATTTTTATTTGATAATTTCCACCTCTGCATGAGGATGAAAGATATATTTTCTATCGGTCAATACTTCAATACATTCATACCTCGTGCGCCGACGATGTCCTTTGATAAAAGTTTTGTTCTGATATTGAAACTTACTCCTGTCGGGAATCTCAAAAATAAGCGTTTTATCGCTATTACGATCATGATTTCGAAAAGCTAATGACAAATTAATGTCTCCGTCGCTACTGGCTCTTGGATTGATAAGATACTTAGCTAGAAGACTTAAAATATCCTCCGGAAAAATCTCAGGGCTCAGAAAAGGAAGCATCAGTAATTTAAAGTTATTTTTCCACGCTGTACCGTGGGGCTTTACCTTTTTATACTCCTGAAACGTAACCAAATGCGCAAACTCGTGAATTAAAGTCAGTAAAAACCGATACGGATTAAGATCATTATTAATGGTGATCTGAACCTTTCCATCGCTGAACCTTTTAAAATCACCGTGTTTGCTGCGCCTTTTTCCCACAATTTTGAGATGGCAGGGATAACGTGAGATCAACGTTGTAACCCCTGGCAATGACTCCGTGGGAAGGTATTTTTGTAGAATGTCTGTTCTTGTTTTCAATGCACTATTTTTTTCTGCTCTAAAACAGCATGCTAAGGAGTCGAATTAGAAACCTGCAAAACTTTTCCATTAAACAATTTGTTCCCATTAAGTCCAAAGTCCATGATATAAGCAGCCATTTCTGCTGCAGTCACAGGTGCCTCATAATCGGGAAAAGCTTCTTTCAGCATTTCGGTCTGTACGGCCCCCAAAGCAAGCGCATTAAAAGATACAGCTCTGTCTTTGTATTCCTCAGCCAGCAGTTCCATAAGGGTAATGACAGCCCCTTTAGATGAACTATATGCTGAAAGTCCTGCAAATTTCATACTTCCCTGTATTCCTCCCATACTACTTACGGCTACAACATGGCTTCCTTCTACCAAAAATGGATCAAGTTTTCTGGTGAGTTCCGCCACCGCAAAAACATTCACCTGATAGATCCTTATAAAATCTTCAACCGTAGTCTCTTTAAACGGCTTATGTAATAAAGTTCCTGCATTATGAACCACAACATCAACTACACCCCATTTTTCGTCAACAAAATTTACGACCGCCTCAATTCCTTTAGTTGTGGTAATCTCGGTTTGCATTGTACAGAGCTTCTTGTATTCCGATTTTAAAATATCGATCGACTTTGTATTTCTGCTTAAGGCAAGTACCTCGTGGCCATTATCTGAAAGCTGTTTGACCAACTCCAGACCAATTCCCCGGCTGGCACCTGTTACCAGAATTTTTTTTAGATTCATGTGATTCCCGTTTAACCTTATTATATTTATATAAAAATAAACAACCAAAAATATGAAATTTTTAAGCACCATCTTTTTATTACTGTTGTCTTCTTTTATGTTGGGACAAACTACTTTTATCCATTGCGGTAAACTCATAGACACTAAAAATGAAAAAGTTCTTAAAAAAATGACGATTAGGGTAGAAGGCGATAAGATTATCTCAGTGGATAATGGTTATACATCCGCAAATACTGATCAGGACCTTGTAATCGATCTTCAAAATAAAACGGTACTTCCAGGTTTAATCGATATGCATGTGCACCTTGAAATGGAGTCCAATCCAAAAAGGTACCTGGAAAAATTCACACTCAATGAGGCTGATATTGCCCTTCATTCAACCGTATTTGCCAAATCTACGCTTATGGCCGGCTTCACCACGGTTCGCGATTTAGGAGGTTCAGGAGTTAATATTGCTTTGAGAAATGCCATAGATCTCGGCTACGTCATAGGACCCAGAATCTATACCTCGGGTAAGTCACTGGCAACCACAGGTGGGCATGCGGATCCTACCAATGGCATGAGGAAAGAATTGATGGGAGATCCCGGGCCGGCTGAAGGCGTGGTGAACGGAGTTGAAGATGCAAAAAAAGCAGTGCGACAACGCTATAAAAATGGGGCTGATCTCATTAAGATCACAGCAACTGGCGGGGTTCTCAGCATGGCAAAAAACGGGCAAAACCCGCAATTCACCTTAGAAGAAATCAAAACGATTTGTGAAACAGCAAAAGATTACGATATGCATGTGGCTGCGCATGCACATGGTGACGAAGGTATGCAACGTGCCATTTTAGGTGGGGTTAGAACCATTGAACACGGAACTTTGATGAGCGAAAAAACTATGGAGATGATGAAAGAACACAATGTGTATTATGTTCCCACCATAACAGCCGGAAAGGAAGTAAGCGAGAAAGCAAAATTAAAAGGTTATTATCCGGATATCATTGTTCCCAAGGCAAAAGAAATAGGTCCTAAAATCCAAGGAACTTTTGAAAAAGCTTATAAAAAAGGTGTTAAAATTGCCTTTGGCACCGATGCAGGAGTTTTTCCCCATGGCATAAATGCTAAGGAATTTGGTTATATGGTTGAAGTCGGAATGACTGAAATGCATGCCATTCAGTCGGCTACAATAGTAAACGCCGCGATATTGAATAATGATTTAATAGGAGCCATAGAAAAGGGTAACTATGCGGATATCATTGCAGTCGAGGAAGATCCCACGGAGCACATAAAAACACTGGAAAATGTAGTTTTTGTTATGAAAAACGGGGTCGTGTATAAAAATTAATCCTGAAGAGAATTAATTACTCTTCAAAAATTATGTGCTGATAGGCTCCTATATCTGGGGAAACCACTCGGTTGACCCCCAAGAGATCAAAGGGTACTTTTTGGGCCGCAGAAATATTTGCCTTTGCCTTTCCATCGGAAGCATCACCAATATTAAATTGATTCAGGAAGACATCTTTAAAATCAGCCTCCCCATTCAAAATATTGTCCTGATACCTGCTGGTATCTTCAAAATCATATAAGGGATCATCGGCAAAATTACCACCTGGATCCACGAACCGCAGCATGTTGTTCTTGAAATTAAATTCAAAACCTGCCTGCTCATTTTTTTCCAGAATGAATTCAATACTCTGATTACCGTCTATGATACAATTCGTGAAGTTAGCAGCCAGCAAGTCATTTAAAATCAAAGTTTCAGATCCATTGCCCTCTGACGAGAACTGAAAATTATTGACGAGAACGGCCGGAAACTCTCTGATACCTCCAGACCAGAAATTGGCAAAAGTGGCATGGATAAAATTATAGGTACCTCCCAGGGTACAGGCTAATGAAGACTGTCCGTTGTTTCCTATTACTAAATTTGACCCTGAAATATTAGTGGCCCTTCCGAACAAGCCAAAATTACTCGTATTATAAATCTCAGTATTTTGAATCTTAAGCGTGGGGCCGGTCGAACTGCCAATAGAATCCATTAAAATCCCGATCACGTTATTCTTGATCAGGGCGTGATTAATAACATGGTCTTTACTTCCGGCCCTTAACCAGATAGTGCCCCATTGACCGGCTATGTTTTCATAAAAGGGCTCGAGCCTGTCTCCCTGAATGATTACCTTTTCATCTAAAGTCCCATTGATACTTAGTGTAGCGTTTTTTTCAACCAGAAGTCCTGAATTCTCGTGAAAATAAACTCGGGCCCCTTTCTCGATGCTAAGACTATTTCCTTCATTTACACCGGCATAACCATAAATAACATAGGGTTTATCGCTACCCCAGGTTGTATTCCCTTCCAGATAAAATCCTTCAACTGAAATCTCTTCTCCCTGCTCATCGATGCCTAGAATAATCTTTTCCTTGATACCCTGAGCATCTCTTTGGGGAAACAAAAAATAAGCATCCTGAACCAAGGTAACCAGTTTCACATCCTGTTCATTACTCCCCTGATCAAAAATAATCTCATCAAGATAAAGCGGCTCGCTTACTTTTGTAAAATCAATCGTGGCCTCAACAAAAATATAAATACTGTCTTTTGGCAATATCCCAACATTTTCAAATGATTTTCCAGGTTCTCCGTTGACATTAAGTCTGTAAAAAGATTGCTCTCCTCTGCTTAATCTAACACTTGGAATATTGATATGACTGCTGCTTTTATTATAGACTTTAAAAGTTCTTGTACTTGAACTAATATTTGTAAATACAGTGTCTAAAAACACGGTATCTTTTGAAAAGGTCAATTGACCCGTACTTGGTGTGGTTTCAAAGATCTCATCATCACAGGATTGTAATGATATAAAAATGATCAATATAAAAAGTACATAACGAAGCATAGCAAATTATTTTTCGATCAGTTTGATCTCAAACACCTTATTCCAATTCTTACCGGTAACATAAAGGCGATCGTTTTCCGTATCATAGGCGATCCCGTTTAAAACATTGTCTTCGCCGCTTTGGCCAGCCTTTGACTGTAATCCTTTTAAACTAACGATTGCTTCAATGGCACCATTCGAAGGTTCAACAACAAGAATACTGTTTTTCTGCCAAATATTTGCATAAATTTTACCCTTGACAAATTCGAGTTCATTTAATTTTTCAGCCTTTCTTTTATTCGTATACGTTTCGATAAAAGAATCCTCTTTTAAGGTTATAGGATCAAGGAACCACATGCGTTCGGAGCCATCAGTTTTTATCAGATACTCATTATCATGGGTGAGCCCCCATCCTTCAGAACTCTGGTCATAGTCAAAGGTTTTTTCGAGTTTAAAACTTTCAAGATCATAGATAAACCCAACTTTTTTTCTCCAGGTCAATTGATAGATCTTACCTTCTTTAATGGTCATTCCTTCACCAAAATATTTCTTTTCCAGATCGATCTTTTGGAGAACCTCTCCTGTTTCAATTTCGGTCTTTCTCAAAGATGATTTTCCATTTTGACCTGTACTTTCATAAAAAAAACCATTGTGGTATACAAAACCTTGGGTAAAAGCCTGATCGTCATGCGGATATTCATTGACTACCTCGTAAGAATACACTTCCGGAGGAGTATCATTTAAAAAATAGATGGTGTTGTTTAACTTTTTACTCTTTCCTTCAAAATAAATGGTGGCTGACAAGGCCTGTTTTCCTAACTTATATCCGTTTATATCAACTGCTTCATTATTTTCAATCAACCTGCCGTTGATAAAATATTGAATGGAATCAATTGGGTTTCCACTTCTTTCCCTGACACTTATGTTTAAGGGTTTATCAATTTGAATACTTTTGGGAGACTCTAACTTCAATTGGTATTTAGTACCACAGGCATTAAAAATAATAAGGAATGCCAGCGTTAAAATGGAAGCAATTTTATTCATATTATTATTTTTTGCTTAAAATAACTAAAATAATGTGTGTGAATTAAAAATATTATTTAAATTTGCACTCTCAAATTCGGCAGGTGCTGAATCTGCTTTTAAGAGAAGCGAAAGTATAAAATTTAAATGAGTTAACGATGAGAAAAGGAATACATCCGGAAAATTATAGAATGGTAGCATTTAAAGACATGTCTAATGGTGATGTGTTTCTGACCAAGTCAACTGCCAATTCAAGAGAAACAATTGATGTTGAAGGTGCAGAATACCCGTTGATCAAATTAGAGATCTCTCGTACCTCTCACCCATATTACACAGGTAAAATGAAATTAGTTGATACAGCTGGTCGTATTGACAAGTTCAAATCTAAATACGCTAAGTTCAAAAAATAAGCATATATTTCTTTTATAAGATCTTATCGAAAAGCCCTTTTATTTGTCAAAAGGGCTTTTTTTATTCATGGTATACCATGAATTTTATCCACAATTACAGGTATTTTTACCAACATAATTAGTATAGGTTACTTTATTTTTTAACTTTGTTTTAAGATTACTTATACGCCTTTGGCAAAGTAATTGAATTACCCCTTGTAATAACTCCCCTCAAATAACGTTAGTAATTAAATAGATTGAATTTAAGTATTCAGTTTGTAACTGTTTAAACTAAATAGAGTCATGGAGATAAGCGAGGTGAAAGTTAGAAATGAGTTTTTTGTATCAGCGTTGTTCATAGAGAGCACCATCACAGATTACCTGTCGGAAAAACTCAATATCAAGGATAGCATTAATTCTGAATTTCTTGGAAATCACGACAAGGCCCTTTCATTTAATCAAAAAATGGATGTCCTTCTCGATTCAGTAAATTTCTCTATAATTGACAAAAGTAAACTCTCAGTATTCAGAGAGATTTATACGGAGTTTATTAAAAATAAGAATGCACTTAGTTTAGAGGAAAGTTTTACCTCAAATGACCATAATGATGATTTTCTGTTGATCCTTTATCCTCAGAATGATTATATCCCAAGAGAAGAAAAATTGATCAATTCCTGTTACCAACTTATTAGTGAAGTTTCTGAGTTGGTCGCTGAACACACTCAAAAACCTGAGGTAAAAATACCAAGGAAAAAAGATTATTTTAATTTAGACAATTTTAAAATTGGAAAATTCGCCATGCTGTTTTCCTTTTTGTTTGTCTCATAATAATACATAATACTACTTTTATATAAAAAATGACCGCTACGCCGGTCATTTTTTATTTGCTAAATTTGCATAAATCATCCAAGGCATGGGAAAAATATACAGACAAGCCGTTATGGCTGTTATCGTAAATAATGAGTCCAAAGTGCTTATTGGTTATTCTCCAAGGGATAAAAGCTACAAATTTCCTCAAGGCGGATTGGATGAAGAGGAAGATCTCATCAGTGGAATCGTCAGAGAACTGAAAGAAGAATTAAACTACCATTTGTTCAATGACCATATCCTTGAGGTATATGATGAAAAGGTGAGATATCCTTTTCCTCCTGATTGCCACCCCGTTTATATGGGTCAGGAATTGTCTATTGTAAAGATTAGGCATCGTGTGGATGCAGATACGATCCCCCAGGATGATGAATTTGATGAACTCATTTGGATTCATCCCAGTGATGTAGGTTCCTATAACTACGAATACCGATCTGATGCTTATCGAAAAGCTCTTGGCATATGTGGTTTGATCTAAGACCTTGGTGTTATAACGTCAAATTCGAGTTGCAAAGGTCTTAACACCTCTACCAAAGAAGGAATAAGCTCCTCTCCATAGATCTCATAGAATTCCGAAAAGTTAGCCTGCCTCTCTTGAAGACTTTGTTTGGGAAACAGTTGTTCCTGTAGCAAAGTGATGCGCGATACAACCTCTTTATATTTTCTTTTTTGTGCTTGTAATAGTCTTTTCTCCAGTTTGTCCAGTCCATTGAGCTGCTTCTTCTCCTGGGCCAAAACGGCACCTGAAAATGATTTGTCAGTTTGGTCTGATAATGACTTTAGCTGCCCAAACATTTTTTCCAAATCACTGCGTTGTTCAGAAAAATCAATTTTAAGATCTGATATCTCCTTCACCTTCTTCCTGACCAGATCATTTTGACTTAGAAAGATTTCATCTTCACTAATATGTAAAGCATGTAACTTCTGAGCTTGTTTCTCATCAACGATCAAAACCGAATTACGCAACAACAAAATAGGAAAAGGTACTGAAACCCTTTCAAAGAAATTCATGAGTTGCATCCAGTAAGCCATCTCTCCGCCCCCACCTATATAACATAAGTTTGGTAAGATTACCTCTTGATAAAGCGGGCGCATCAAAACATTCGGGCTGAATTTCTCAGGTGAATCCCTTAGCAGATCCATGATCTGATCCTTTGTAAAAATAAGCTCAGTATTGTTTACCTTATAAAGTCCTTCCTCGATCAAAATTCTTTCACGAAGCTCCTTATCCAGATAAAACAAATTGATCTCCCTTGGATTTACCTGTATCGGATAAGATGCTCCCAATGAAACATTGGTCTCAATTACCTCTTTAAAGCAAGTCTGCTTTGTTAATTCTTCTTTGACATAAGGAATAAACAAGGTTTTGAGGCCCGGATCATCTCCATCAACAATCACAAGGCCATAATCGGTAAAAAGTTCATTTGCCAAATAACGTGTGGCTCCGGTTAAATCATCATGCTCCAGATAAGATTTAGAAAATAATTCCTTTAATCTGTCTGCATTCTTGTTCTTACCAAACATTCCTTCTATTTCCTTAAAAACCAGGTTCAGCCCTTCGGTGGAAGTTCTTCCTACTGCCCCTTTTACGTCTTTGTTCCATTGAATTTTTTTTCCTTTATAATTGAAAAAACGAATCTCTTCAAAATCATGATCTTCCGTTGCCATCCAGTAAATTGGAACAAAATTATACTCTGGAAAGTTCTCTTTAAGTTCTTTTGCGAGGTTGATTGCCGAAATGATTTTATACAAAAAGTACAGCGGGCCTGTAAACAGATTCAATTGGTGTCCGGTGGTCACCGTAAAAGTTTTTGAATCCTTTAAAAGATTTAGGTTTTCTTGGGTGAGTTCTGACAAGCTCAGATGTTTCATTTGCTTTTCCAAACATTGAAACAAGACCTCCCTGCTTTTATTCGTATAAGACTTGGACTTTTGGTCTATCTGTTTTCTAAACCCTTCAATATTTGGAAAATTTTCATAAAAATCATTGATTGAATCTTTTTGATCAAGATAATCACACATGATTTTTGAGAAATACCCGGTATTCTGAAATTTAATGGTCGACTTGAATTGTGTCAATGAATTGTAGTTTTTAGTAAAAATACATCTTTTTTAATCTTAAAAAAGAGGCTGCATTTTTTTTAACCTTGTTTTAAGACTCTTACGTCCAATTCAATTCCAAATACCTCTGTTTTTAAAGCTTGAATACGTGAATACTAGCATGGTTCTCCGTAAAGATCAAAATCAGTTGCTTCAGTAATTGAAATTTCAATGAATTGACCAACCTGAAGGTAATGTTTAGTAGCATCAACAATCACATTATTATCCACATCGGGACTATCAAACTCTGTTCGGCCAATAAAAAAATTACCTTCTTTTCGATCAAAGATACATGTAAAGGTTTTTCCCACCTTTTCCTGATTGAGATCAAAGGAAATCTGACCTTGAATTTCCATTAATTCTGCTACACGCCTTTCCTTAACCTCCTCGGGAACATCATCATCTAGTAAATGAGCATGTGTGTTTTCTTCATGAGAGTAGGTAAAACATCCCATTCGCTCAAATCTTGTTTGGCGAACAAATTCTTTTAATTCCTGAAACTGCTCTTCTGTTTCTCCCGGATAACCCGCTATAAAAGTAGTTCGAATGGCCATTTCAGGAACCATCTCCCTGAATTTTTTGATCAGATTTATGGTCTTATCCGAACTCGTACCCCTTCTCATTGATTTCAACAGCTCTGAATTAATGTGCTGCAAAGGAATATCGAGGTAATTGCAAACTTTAGGTTCAGTTTTCATAACCTCTAAAACGTCAAGCGGAAAACCTGTAGGGAAAGCGTAATGCATCCTGATCCATTCTATACCATCTACCCCTGCAAGTGCCTTTAGCAGCTCTGCCAAAGCGCGTTTTTTATAAAGATCCAAACCGTAATACGTAAGGTCCTGAGCAATCAGGATCAATTCTTTAACACCATTGGATGCCAAACCTTCTGCTTCTTTAACAAGTTTTTCAATTGGAGTGGATATATGTCCGCCTCTCATCAGAGGAATAGCGCAAAACGAACAGGGTCTGTCACAACCTTCTGCTATCTTGAGATAGGCATAGTGTTTAGGTGTTGTAGTTACCCTTTCACCAAGCAATTCGTGTTTATAATCAGCTTCAAGGGCTTTTAGTAAATTGGGGAGGTCATGAGTGCCAAAATACTGATCCACATCCGAAATTTCCTTTTCAAGATCAGGTTTATATCGTTCACTTAAACATCCGGTCACAAAAACTTTATCAACGGTACCGGCTTGCTTTTTATCGACATAATGAAGTATCGTATTGACCGACTCTTCCTTAGCCTTGCCAATAAAGCCGCAGGTATTGATTACAACAATATTGCCGTCATCATTCTCATCTTCGTGTACTACTTCTTTGTTATTGGCCTTGAGTTGTCCCATCAACACTTCACTGTCATAAACGTTCTTAGAACAGCCTAATGTGACAACATTAATTTTATTTTTTTTAGAAGATTTTGTTCTCATAATTTTGCATCGTTCTTAATTCACACATCTCCTTCTCAAGTCTCAAGTCTCAAGTCTCAAGTCTCACTTAAAAAAAGAATCCACAAATTCTATTTTATTAAACACCTGAAGGTCATCGATCCCTTCACCAACACCAATATATTTTACCGGTATCTGGAACTGATCTGAAATTCCAATCACCACACCTCCCTTAGCCGTTCCGTCTAATTTGGTTACCGCCAAAGATGTTACCTCCGTGGCCTTAGTGAATTGCCTGGCTTGCTCAAAAGCATTTTGACCGGTAGAACCATCCAAAATCAATAAAACATCATCTGGCTTATTGGCTGCAACTTTCTGCATCACTCTTTTTATTTTTGACAACTCATTCATTAGATTCACCTTGTTATGAAGTCTTCCTGCCGTATCAATTATAACAACATCAGCCTCCTGAGTTATCGCCGACTGAAGCGTGTCAAAAGCCACAGAAGCCGGATCACTGCCCATCTCCTGCCTTACCATCGGCACATCCACTCTATCGGCCCATACCTGTAATTGATCAATAGCTGCGGCCCTGAATGTATCAGCCGCTCCAAGGACTACCTTAAGACCTTGCTTCTTAAACTGAGCTGCCAATTTTCCAATGGTAGTTGTTTTTCCAACGCCATTTACACCAACAACCATGATCACATATGGTTTTTCACTACCTGCAGGAATAGCGAATTCAGTTTCGTTGCCTGTATTTGTCTTTGCCAGCAACGCTGCAATTTCCTCTCTAAGTATACTGTTGAGTTCTTCAGTTCCAAAATATTTATCTTTTGATACGCGTTCTTCGATCTTATCAATGATTTTCAGCGTAGTTTCTACCCCAACATCAGATGAAACAAGCACTTCTTCAAGATTATCTAGTACATCGTCATCAACTTTTGACTTGCCGGCTACAGCTTTTGACAGTTTATTAAAAAAAGAAGTTTTGGATTTCTCCAGGCCCTTATCCAGGGTTTCCTTCTTTTCTTTGGAAAATATTTTTTTGAACAAACTCATGATTACATTCTAATTAGATCGATTTTTTTTAGCGGACACAAAGTTAATCAAATTTCAGGGGAATATAACTTGGGCCAAAATCAAAAAAGCTACTTTCAAAAGAAAGTAGCTTTTTGTATATATTAAAAAATAAGGATTATTTCTTGCTCAAGAAATCGCTTACTTTTGATGGATCCATAATGCTTTCAACAAATATGTAGGCTCCTGTTTTTTCAGATTTAACCATTTTAATAGCCTTGGTCAATCTATTTGACCCTGTTTGTAAAGATGCTACTGATTTCTTTGCCATGACTCAATGTTTATTTTACATTCCCACAAAAGTGAAAATCTCTTATTATTTAATTTCCTTGTGAACTGTCATTTTCTTCAGAATAGGATTGAATTTCTTAACTTCCAATCTATCCGGAGTATTCTTCTTATTCTTCGTTGTAATATAACGAGAAGTTCCTGGTTGTCCAGAAGCTTTATGCTCTGTGCATTCCAAAATAACTTGTATTCTATTTCCTCTAGTCCTTGCCATCTCTTCTTATTTTTTTAGATAACCATTAGCTCTTGCCTCAGCAATTACAGCCTCAACACCTTTTTTATTGATGTTCTTTAGAGCTCTGGTCGAAACTTTTAAAGTTACCCATTTATCTTCCGCTGGTAAATAAAAACGTTTTTTTACCAAATTAACTTTGAACTTCCTTTTGGTTCTATTCAAAGCGTGAGACACGTTGTTACCAACCATTGCTCTCTTGCCCGTTAACTCACAAACTCTTGACATTTTCTGACTGTTTTAATTCTTATTTCAAAACGAGGTGCAAAATTAAATATTCTTTCCTAATCTGACAAACTATTTACTGTGTTTTTTAAAATTTCTTTCCTTAGGAGTTCCAAGGATTTAACAGAAGCTCTTTCTATCACTTTCCCTCTGGGTTTCCCGAAGAAATATTCTTTTGCGTAAACACCTCTTGGAGATGCTAGTCCAATAAATACAACCCCAACCGATTTATCCGTTTCGTCAGTCGTAGGTCCTGCATTACCTGTTGTTGCCACGGCATAATCTGTACCGAATAATTTTTGACATTGGAGCGCCATTTCGATAGCAACTTCCTCACTGACTACAGAATGCCTGCCAATCATTTGGGCAGGTATCTGAAGAATCTTTTCTTTTACTTCGGCACTATAAGCCACTAAGGCTCCTTTTAAAAACTTTGAAGCTCCGGGTAGGGTAGTTATCATCTTAGCGATATTTCCCCCTGTACAACTTTCTGCCAAACTTAAGCTTAGAGAATTGTCCGTTAGTATTTTATGTAACGAGAGTTCTAAAGCTTCATTTTCATCTTCACCCACGAATATATCTTTAATAAGTAAACGAAGTGACTTTACTTCCCTTTCCAGCTCTTGTTGCAATTGTTTCAAATCCTTTCCCTTGGCGCTCAATCGGAGCCTCACCCGACCATACGAAGGCAGATAGGCCAACTTAATTGCCTTAGGAAGTTGATTTTCCCAGGTTTCGAGCCTTTCTGCTACCCTGCTTTCACCCAAACCATAAGTATGAAGCGTTTTGTGTAAAATATAAGGAAGCTGAAAACTTTCTCTGAGGGCAGGAAGTACCGAATTTGTCATTAATCCCTTCATTTCATTCGGAACCCCGGGAAGAGAGATAATTACTTTATTCTCTTTCACAAACCACATCCCAGAAGCAGTTCCAAGTTCATTTTTCAGCACCCTGGCCTTACTTGGCAACATGGCTTGTTTGAGGTCCATATCGGTGAATTTATAGTTGATCCTGCCAAATAAATGTTTGATATGATCTTCTATTTCAGCATTCCTGACCAGCTCGTCGTGAAAATATTCTACCAGTGTCAACTTGGTGAGATCATCCTTTGTTGGACCCAGACCTCCGGTTATGATAATAATGTCAACATTGGCTTCTGCCTCAAAAACTGCTTTTAAAATATGCTCCTTGTCATCCTGTATGGAGGTGATCTGATAGATGGAAACGCCTATTTCATTTAATCTTTGACCTAACCATTGTGAATTAGTATCAACGATTTGTCCTATTAGAATCTCATCGCCAATCGTAATAATTTCTGCCTGCATCAGCCTTGTATAATTTATGGAGAACAAATATAGTCATTGCCTTTAAGAAAACACGCTCCCTATAAATCAGGCCAAATATCTTAACTAAGAAATCTATATATTTACCGGCAAACTCAAAATATCCATTAATGAAATATAATATACTATACGTGTTTTTAATTGGCTTAAGCCTTTCGTCATTCGCACAATCAGAGGCAGAGCTTGCCCAATCAACCGTTTTTAAAAATGACATTGAAAGTCATATATATTTTCTGGCTTCCGATGAAATGAAAGGCAGACAAACCGGTTCGAATGAATTAGACATAGCAGCATCCTATATTGCTAATACATTGAGGAAATTTGGTGTAAAACCCGCGGGTGAAAATGGTAGTTTCTATCAAAACGTTCCCTTGGAAAAAATAACAGCAGCCAATACTATTTCTGTAAAAATCAATGATCTTGTGGGAGAAAAATTTTTGGCCTTGTATGCGAAAAATATTGATTTCCAGGGAGAGGCCATCTATCTAGGTTATGGAAGCGAAGAAGATTTCGAAGGCAAGGATCTTAAAGGAAAAATTGTCATCGTAAAGGCTGGTTCACCAGAAATCAAAGATATGAGATCAATGTTTGGGCCTGGAAGAACAAAAAGAGCGCTTGCTAAAAGTGCAGGAGCTGAAGGACTTATAGAACTGGCAGAAGTTAAACAAAGCATGTACGATCGCTATTCCCATTATTTCAACGAAGCGAAAACAGGCTTAAAGAGTGCGGAAGAGAATGAGAAAAAATTCATTCATCTTTGGATGATGGATGAGGGTATGGCAATGGCAACTGAGCTTTCAAAATCAAAAAAACTCAAGATCGAATTAAAAATTGAGGGGATCAAAACCGAATTATTATCGTCGAGAAATGTTGTTGGATATCTTGAAGGTTCTGACCCTAAATTAAAAGATGAATTTATGATTTATTCAGCACATTATGACCATATCGGAGTCGGAAAGCCAAATGCTGAAAATGATTCCATTTATAATGGAGCAAGAGACAATGCAGTCGGAACAGTTACCGTATTAAGTGTTGCGGAAAACATTGGAAAATATCCAACAAAAAGATCTTCTCTATTTATTTTATTTACCGGAGAGGAAAAAGGATTATTGGGAAGTAAATATTATTCAGAGAACCCGATGATGCCCTTAAATAAAATGGTTTACTGTTTTAATAGTGACGGCGCTGGATACAATGACACTACAAAAATTACCATATTTGGATTACATAGAACGAACATGGGTCAACACATTATAGATGCCGGTAACGAATTTGGCTTAACCGTTATAGATGATCCGGCCCCCGAACAGGGTCTTTTCGATCGATCAGATAATGTAAACTTTGCGGCCAAAGGAGTGCCGGCACCAACTTTCAGTTTGGGCTTTACTGCATTTGATGATGAAATAAATAAATACTACCATCAGGTAACTGACAATCCCGAATCTTTAGATTATGATTATCTCGTGAAATTCTTTAAATCTTATGTACTGTCATCAAGATTGATCGCCAATGATCCAAAAACCCCATTTTGGACAGAAGGTGATAAGTATTATGAGGCTGGGATGAAGCTTTATGCGGATGAGATAAATGAATCAGAAGTTTCTGACTAATATTTATCGTAACTTTATCGGGCCAATTATTGTCTTAACTGGCGAGGCCAATAAAACATATAACCTTTATACTTACGTATAAATTAATACTAATATAATAACCCCCGAAAAATAAACATATGAAAGTAAATGCATTTGCGGCTTCAGAGCCAAATGGAAAATTAGAGCCTTATTCTTATGAATTAGGTGATTTAGGTGCCGAACAAGTCGATATTAAAGTTTCACATTGTGGTGTTTGCCATTCTGATCTAAGTATGATCAATAATGAATGGGGCATGACAAGCTACCCTTTGGTCCCTGGACATGAAATTATTGGAGAAGTAATTGCGGCCGGAGGAGCTGTAAAGAACCTTAAGGTAGGTGACAAAGTTGGTCTTGGATGGCTGTCTGCCTCCTGTATGAGCTGTTCTGAATGCATGGATGGTTCGCAACATCTTTGTTCAAATAATGAAGCTACTATTGTTGGTCGTCATGGGGGCTTTGCAGATTATGTACGTGGACATTGGTCATGGGCAATTCCACTTCCTGAAGCGATCGATTTAGCTAAAGCAGGCCCTTTGTTATGTGGTGGTATTACTGTTTTTAATCCCATCATCTTGGCAGGAGTAAAACCAACAGATACTGTTGGCGTTATTGGCATTGGAGGATTAGGGCATATGGCTCTTAAATTTCTTAAACATTGGGGATGTGAAGTTATTGCGTTTAGTTCAAACCCTGATAAAAAGGAGGAAATCTTGCAAATGGGTGCTACTAAAGTAATCAATTCAAGATCTACTGAAGACCTTGAGAGTATTGCAGGAAAACTAAATTTTATATTAAATACGACTAATGTAAGTCTTGATTGGAATTCTTATCTGAGCTGTTTAAAGCCAAAAGGAAAGTTTCATACTGTGGGTGCTGTCTTAGAACCTATGGCTATACCGGCATTTTCTCTTATAATGGGTGAAAAAACAGTTGGCGGGAGCCCAATAGGAAGCCCTGAACTTACAAAAACAATGCTTGATTTTTGTGTGAGACATAACATATACCCAACGGTTGAAGAATTCCCGATGGAGAAAGTAAACGAGGCTTTGGCTCATCTTGAAGAAGGTAAGGCCCGATTCAGGATCGTACTGAAAAATTAAATTTCAACATGATGTATAAAAAAAGCGGACTCAAATGATTCCGCTTTTTTTTAAGTTAGTAGTGATGACCAGAAATTTTATTTCTATTTCGCTGTTCTTCAAGTGTTATTTAACTCTAATTTGAAACATTTCCTTTCCTTCAAGCATCCCTATAAGTACATCATTCGATTCCACTTTTCCAACCCCTGCCGGAGTTCCGGTAAAGATGACATCACCTATCTTAAGCGTGAAATACTGCGACACATAAGCGATCAATTCATCGATCTTCCAAAGCATATGCGAAGATTCTCCATCTTGGACCATCTCTTCATTTTTCAAAAGCTGAAATTTGATATTTTCAAGGTCTACATTTGATTTATCGCAAAAATTTCCAATAACGGCACTTCCATCAAATGCCTTTGCCTTTTCCCAGGGAAGCCCCTTTTCTTTCAACCTGCCCTGAAGATCTCTTGCTGTAAAATCAATCCCCAATCCGATCTCATCATAATACTTATGGGCAAATTTTTTATCGATAAATTTTCCCGTCCTGTTGATTTTGATGAGAATCTCAACTTCATAATGAATATCCTGAGAAAATGGAGGAATGATAAATGGGTTGTTTTTCAACAAAATGGCAGAATCCGGTTTCATGAATATCACAGGCTCCTCTGGCTTTTCATTGGCCAGTTCTTCTATGTGTTTTGTATAATTTCTACCTATGCAAATAATCTTCATATCCATGTGTTTTTAATGAATTATTCTCCCGCTTCGGGGAACACAATCGCCCTGTTGTCGGAAACTATGATTTGATTCTGCAAATGCCATTTCACAGCTTTTGCAAGTACAAGGCGCTCGATATCGGCCCCTATCCTTTTCAATGTTTTGGTGGTGCTTTCATGAGTAACCCGTTCAACCCCTTGCTCGATGATAGGACCTTCATCCAGATCCTTTGTAGCATAATGAGCAGTAGCTCCAATAAGCTTAACGCCTCTTTCATAGGCCCTTTGATAGGGATTTGCTCCTTGAAAAGCTGGTAAAAAAGAATGATGAATATTGATGATCTTTTCCGGGTATTTCCCTATAAAATTAGAGGAAAGGATTTGCATATACCTCGCCATAACAATCAAATCAATATCATTTTTATCCAGAAGCGAGATCAATTCATCCTCTTGTTTCTTTTTATCCGTTTTATCAACCGGGAGATAATAATAAGGCACCCCAAACATTTCTGCTACATGTCGCAGCTTTTCGTGATTACTGATCACCATCTCGATAGAACAATCCAAGTCACCTTCACGTTGTCTTTCCAAAAGATCATACAAACAGTGGCTTGTATGTGATACGAGTATGGCAAGCCTCTTTTTTATAGACTCGTAATTTACCGACCAGCTTATATCCAGAGAACGAGCCAAGGCATCGAATTTAGATTCTAATTCAGAATTTGAAAGAAGCACACCTTCAGCCTGTAAATGTATCCGCATGAAATATTTGTTTTCGAGCTTATTGACATGTTGCTGACAACTGAGTATATTGAATCCTTCTTTGTAAAAGAAATTGGTGATCTCTGCCACCAAACCCTTTTGATCGTTACATTTTATTAAAAAAGTAATCGTTTGTTTATTCATTGATTATAGTCTGATTTATGGAATCCACTTCTTCTCAAAATTTGGTTTGCGTTTTTCAAGAAAGGCATCTCTTCCTTCCTTCGCTTCATCAGTCATATAAGCCAGCCTGGTCGCTTCACCTGCAAAAACTTGCTGCCCAACCATGCCATCATCTGTAAGGTTCATGGCGAATTTCAACATTTTTATAGAGGTTGGTGACTTTGCAAGGATTTCCTGCGCCCATTCAAATGCTGTTAATTCCAATTCTTCATGAGGAATCACCGCGTTGACCATACCCATTTCATAGGCTTCCTGAGCCGAATAATTCCTTCCGAGGAAAAAAATCTCACGAGCCTTTTTCTGACCCACCATTTTTGCGAGATAGGCAGACCCATACCCTCCGTCAAAACTGGTCACATCTGCATCGGTCTGTTTGAAAATGGCATGTTCTTTACTGGCTAAGGTAAGGTCACAAACCACATGAAGGCTATGACCTCCTCCTACGGCCCAACCTGGCACCACGGCAATCACCGCTTTAGGCATAAATCTGATCAATCTTTGAACTTCCAGTATATTGAGGCGGTGGTAGCCATCCTTTCCAACATAGCCCTGACTCCCTCTTGCCTTTTGGTCTCCTCCACTGCAAAAAGAAAACACGCCATCCTTAGTCGAAGGGCCTTCAGCGGAGAGTAAAACTGCTCCTATATTTATATCCTCCTGAGCATCATAAAAAGCGTCATAAAGCTCCTTGGTAGTTTGAGGGCGGAAAGCATTTCTTACATCGGGTCGATTAAAAGCTATTCTTGCTACCCCATCGCATTTTTTATAGGTAATATCCTCAAATTCTTTCACTATTTGCCAATTGGGTTGATTCATATGATAAGTTTTATGGATTTTATAAAATAATTACCCTTATTAATCGTTCGTTAAGTAATTAATAGTAGCGAAATTAACAAAAGTTTAGAGATAAAACTTCTTGTTGATCGTTTTTGTCATGCTAATCAATAACAATTTAAAGCATTTCTTATGAGAAAAATAATTGTAGTCTTGTTCTTTTTTTCCTTTCTGGCCCAGGCACAGGATAACATCGTCTATAAAAAATTCAATTCCTCTAATTTGAACCAGGAAAGAATTCTAAAGATCTATGTACCTGACTCTTTTGAAGAAAATAATAAAAACACCTATCCTGTCACTGTTCTGTTGGATGGTGAGTTTTTATTTGATGTTTACCTCGCCAATTCGAAACTATTTGCTTCCAGAGACAAAGCGCCCGAGCAAATCGTGGTGGGCATATTTCAAAATCAAAATGAAGAAAGATACATAGATTGTGACTATAGCGAAGACACTGGTTTACCCAACCAGGACAGTTCAAAATTCTATGGTTTTATAAGAGATGAGTTGTTACCATTTTTGGATGATAATTACCCTACTTCTTTGTTTAAAACAATTATGGGAAACACCCTTACAGCAAATTTTATCAATTATTACTTTCTTGAGGAAACTCCGGTTTTTAATGCGTATATCAATATAAATCCGAGTTATGCAACTGGATTGCATGAAAAACTTGAATTAAAGAGCCAAAGTCTGATCACTCCATACTTTTATTATATGAGCGGGGGAGACTACAATACCGAGAAAAGAACGGCAGCTATCAATAGCACGCATAACTTATTAAAGTTATCTGAAAATCCAAACTTTAAATACAAATTTGATGATTTTTCAAATTCCAATAAAACCGCTTCTATTGGGCAATCAGTAGCCAGCGCCATCGGATTTACGTTCCAACAGTTTGCCGCCATTTCAAAGGAAGAATTTACTGAGCAGATTGCCGAAATGGAACCTGGAGACGCCATTGAGTATCTGGAAAAAAAATATGTGGAAATAGAATATTTGTACGGCTCAAACGTGAAAATTCGCGAAAGTGATATCTATAAGATCGAACCGATTATCATTGACAAAGCCAATGGAGATTATCTTGAAGAATTCGGAAAAATGATCATGAGATTATATCCAGACACAGCTCTTGGCGATTATTATATCGGTCTGTATTATGAAACCGGTTTTGATTACAAGAAGGCATTAAAGCACTATAAAAACGGCTATGCAAAAATTGGTTCCGATAATCCTAACTCCGACGGCTACTATGCGAACATTGAACGAGTTCTTGAAAAGCAAAGATCCGACCGTCTTGGTTATAGTGAAGGTGAAGAAATTCCTGAAGAAGAGGCAGCACCTGAAGACGAAAATCAAGGCCTGTAAATTGGATTTCGGGTTCAGATTTATCTTAAGTTCATAAAATAATCCTTGAGTATGGAATCGTTTAAATTACCTGGGGTAAAAACCTCAAGCAACGCCGGCTTTTTTGAGGGAGAATAGAATTTTACCAACTGAGTTTCTAACCCAACCGTATCCTTAGCAGCGAAATAGTCAAAACCAAACATCTTGCACAAAGCCGAAGCATTTAAATTGTGAGGCGTTTCAAAATAGTCCAGCGCACCTGACGATTTGGGCCCTGGAATAAATTTAAAAATACCGCCACCGCCATTATTAACCACAATGATTCTGAAATCTACCGGAATATAACTATTCCAAAGCCCATTGCTATCATAAAAAAAACTGATGTCACCAGTGATCAATACCGTTTGTTCAGCATTCTCATAGGCGGCTCCTAGCGCTGTTGAGGTACTCCCATCGATTCCGCTAGTGCCCCTATTACAGAATACTTTTATAGTGGGATCAATATCAAATAACTGTGTATAACGAATAATAGAACTGTTTCCTACTTGCAAATTGATATTGACTGGCAAGCTTTTCAATACCAGATCAAATACCTTTAAATCTGAAAAGTCAAGACTTTGTAAAAAATTATCGTGCTTTATTTTTCGTTGCTCTTTTAAAGACAACCAATGAAACTGAAAAGAGCTTTCTACAATCTCGGTTAAAAAGAAAAACTGACTGAAAAACAATTGAGGAGATATCTCAAAATGACGCGTTATACTGTGAAACGTATCGAGAGCTCTGTGGGCATCCACATGCCAGTGGTGTTCGGGCGGATGCTTGCGCAACATTTGTTTTATTTTTTTTGAAACGACCATCCCGCCAAATGTTAGGAGGACCTCTGGCTTAAGCTCTTCAAAATCAATATCTTTTACAGGAAAAATAAGCTGATCAATATTATTGATGAATTTATCATCAGCCACATTGGAGCTTGTCTCTGTAAGTATCACCACCGAAGGATCTTTTATAAGATGATTCATTTGGGTCTGCAGAAGTTTATCGGGAAAATTACTGCCTATGAGTACCATTTTTTTGTCTGATCCATTCCAAATCAAAGAGAAATTTTCCAAATCGCTCAACTGCAGTGGCTCTTCCTGCAACAAAGAATCGCTCTGCACTAGTTTCTTTTGAATTGATATAGAGTCAAAGTTGTATAAATAATCTACAGTTTCATACAAAGGTTCATCAAAGGGAATATTGATATGAACGGGACCTTTTCCTGAAGCTGCACTATCAAGGGCTTCAATAATGAACTTAGCATTATCAACAAGCATCATGTCTGCTCCCTTTTTTAAAGAGATCTGATCTTCACTCTGAAGATTTGTCTGAAAAAGAATATGGTTGCTAAATACCCCTTCCTGTCTGATTGTTTGCCCATCTCCAATATCAAGTAGCCGTTTCGGCCTATCTGCCGAAATAACCAACAAAGGTATTTTACTGTAATACGCTTCTGCGATCGCCGGGTAATAATTCAACAAAGCAGAACCCGAAGTACACAACAATGCAACAGTTTTCTCGGATTGCTGGGCAAGTCCCATGGCAAAAAAAGCAGCACAACGTTCATCAACGATACTGAAAGTTTCTACCTCGGGGTGATTTACAAAACCAAGGGTTAATGGAGCATTACGTGAACCAGGAGAGATAACTACCTGTTCAATACCGTAATTTACGCATGCCTGCATGAGTAATTGAGCAAGTTTTTTTTTGGGATATTTAGGCATTTATGTCGTTAAAATAGGATACAAAAATAAGTGATTTTTTTCGGAAACACGGCAAAGTTCTAGTCCTAATCAAGCTCCTGCCCTATCCCTAAAAGAACTGATTTCATAACCAGACTCTTATCGACCGTCTCATCCCATTCCGAAACCGGATTGCTTCCTGATGTAACACCCCCTCCAACGTAGATAATGACTCCCGGTTTTGGTTCTGACAGTATTTGCATACACCTTAGATTGACAAAAAGATTTGATTCAATTTTTTTAATTTTAGGGTCCCTGTTAATTTTATGCTGCCTCTTTTCGCAATTTAATTCCCCTAAAAAACCAGTGTAAAAACTGCGATCATAACCTTCCTGAGCCAAAATAAACTCCTGAGCCTTCTTTTTGGGTAAGCCGCAAACGGCAGCAGTAGGGTGTAACTTATCAATCAAGGTTTTTAAACGTACCCTTTCATCCAGAACACCTTCAATATCATTGCATAAATGGAGTAGGTTTCCTGCCTTTTTGGTATACCTTTTGCTCAGTTCAAGAGAGAATCCGTCGAGTGAATCAAGCAGGTGGTCAGTTACAATTTGCTGCTCTCGTACTTCCTTCTCACCCCAGGACACCTCAACCTCTCCTCTGTATTTTTGCGTGCCTGCCAGAGACATGGTTTTAAAATGATTTCCTTTTGTTCTTAAAAGCGTTTCCGGGCTTGCCCCGGCCCAAAGACCAATTTTAGGATGATACCATACATAAACAAAGGCGTCTGTATATTTTGACATCAACCTTAAAAAGGTATGGATGATATCAAGCCCTTTTATTTCCACAAATTCTGCCCTTGAAAGGACTGCTTTAATAAAGTCACCATTTTTAATGCCTTCCATTCCCTTTTTAACGAGGTCGATATGCTTATCTCTTCCTAATGAATCATCAACCGCCTCAAATTCGTTGAATGATTTATCAAGTCTCACTTTATTTTGTGAGCTTATATCAGAAGCATAACGATGCACATTGTCTTCAGCAAACAAGACGACCTTATCATTCAGGTCAAAAGGTGCCATGATAAAGCCGGATTCTGTAAAATTACTAAGGTAGTCGAGTCGTGAGTTTTTCTGAACCATGGCTTCTATGAAATCAGCGCCTGGGGTTCTGTACACTACAAATGGGGTCTCCAATAGTTTGGCTTGTTTGACCTTATCTAAAACCTCCTCCAAAATCATCACTCCTTAATACTTTTTATTAATTCAGTTTTAATGAATTCAAAATTAGTCCAAATAAGTGAATGGTCACCTTCTTCAAGGGGAATTAAACTAAACTTATCAGCATCAAAAAGTTGTTCTAAATACAAGGAATTCTCAAATGGGACTATAAAATCTTCTTTTCCATGGATAGACAAGACTCTGGACGGACTCAGGCTCCACCTATTTCCATATGTTGGCAATTCTGTAACATGCCTTAATTTCTCTATACTGGCTCCTTGGAGCACCTGTGGAACCACGGGTCTTGAATACTTCCATTTATATACATTCATCGCCCAGAACATAGGTTCAAGATCACCGCGAACAGCAGCTGCTAAAACAATTTTCTTCTTATATCCCTTTTCCGAAGCCATAACTACCGTTCCACCATAGGAATAACCAACCATAATGATGTTGCGAGCTTGAATAGTCTTGATCAATTGATGTAACAGGTCAACTTCGTCTTCAAGAGATTCGAGCACAACACCTGTATGTGAAAGCCCGTATCCAATTCTGTCATAGGTCACAATATTGGCTAAACTGTTTAAGGTGGAATCCTTTAAATAGCGTTGAAAATCCATGGAAGAACCCGGCGACCCATGCACAAAAAATAAAGTTGGTAAAAGTGTATCAATGGCTTGTCTCATTTTGATCAGCCTCACTTCCCTGCCTTTATATAACTCATAACTAATATTGGGCTGAAAAGCAGTATCCTCGAACTTCTTCCTGATCTCACTATCAGTGCTGGGGCTTATAAAGTTATATAACAAATAGCCGAGTAGTATACATACAACCAAAAAGATAAATCCAGTGATTTTTAAGATCTTTTTGATTAGACTAGGCTTCATTTGAGGTTCTATTTCTTTTCTAATATGATACAGGTGAGTTTACAAATGGAAATCAATCTGTCCTTTTCATCTTCAATCCTGACCTCCCATAAAAGTGTTGTCCTTCCCTTGTGAATCATTCTTGCAGTCGCTTTAACCATTCCTTCTCTTATACTGCGAACATGATTTGCAGCGATTTCAATTCCTCTTACCTCACCCAGTGAATGATTGATAAAATGATGAGAAGCAGCGCTTCCAACACTTTCTGCAAGGGCAACAGACGCTCCGCCATGCAAAAGCCCCATAGGCTGATGAACCCTTTCATCAACTGGCATGGTTGCCACGAGATAATCTTCTCCCACTTCAGTATATCTGATATTAAGGGTTTCCATCAGGGTATTCTTATTGAGTGAATTGAGCTTTTCTAAAACTTTTTTGGTATCCATTATGCAAAGAAAATTATGACATTTTTTTAACAAGGTAAAAGTAACACTTTTGGATTAAAGTATTAATTTTGCAAAACATTAGGATAGATGGTCATGGGGTATAAAATCAGAGTAATTTTAAATTCGAAGGAAGATGTGATAAGAGACATCGTTATTGAGCAAGGCGCAAATCTGGAAGATCTTCATAAGGTCATTAGCAACTCCTTTGGTTTTACCGGAGACGAGATGGCTTCTTTTTACAGGTCAGACAAAACCTGGATTCAGGGAGAAGAGCATCCGCTCTTCGACATGAGTGAAGCAACTGAGAGAAAAGTACAAATGAAGGACGTGATTCTCAATGAAGTCTTGCAGAAAGAAAATGACAAAATGCTTTATGTGTATGATTTCTTTCATATGTGGTCCTTTTATGTGGAATTGATCCAGGCCAATTTTGATGATAACAAAGTGAAACTTCCGAGCCTCTTGTTTTCCTTAGGCCTTGTTCCCAGTACTGCACCAGTGATCCAATTCGAAATCGAAGATTTATCTCTTGATGATTTAGAAGAAGATGAATTCGAAGATGATTTTGGAGATTTTAGTTATAATTAAGGGTGATAATATCAATTTTGTTAGCCAGAATTGATCTTTAGACTTCATTATTTTTGTTCTTTTTGCCTGCAAAAATAGGTTTGATTTTTTTAGTTACCTTTATAATTCAAACTAAATCAAACTATTATGAAAAAATTATCTTTATTTATTTTGGCGATGCTATTCTGCATTCCCAGCATGTTTGCCCAGGCTGTAGTCACCCATCAGTACAGAAGAGTTGAACCTGAAAACATGCAAGAATACCTGAAAAGAGAAACGACTTACTGGCAAAAATTAGCCGAAAGTGAAGTCACCAAAGGAAATCTGACTTTTTGGGCAATCCTGCAAAAAGTAGGTGGTCTTAACCAGGATAAAAGCTCCAATATATTGATTGTCAATACTTTTAACAATATGGACACTAGTAACGAGATCTGGGGAAATTTACAGGCACTTTTCCCCGATACAAAAATGGAAGATATGGATACCTGGGGCATGGCAAAGAATACAGCAACAATTTATCTTCGAAGCGGAAATAATTTTGTGTCAGCACCTGATGCAAATCCTGCTGAAGATTTTAACTATGTCTACGTAATCTATCACAATCCAAAAAATGTCAATAAACATATGACCTTTGAAACTGAGGAGTGGAAACCATTAATCGAAAAAGCGATGGCTGATGGCAAAACCACTCATAAAGGATGGGGTAATGATTATATTTTAGCGCCTGATTCACCTAAATTTCCATACTCTACATCTTCCTATGACATTTTCTCATCTATGACAGATGCCTTAAGTCCAGCGTTTTCTGAAGACTTCGTCTGGCCCGAAGGTTTTGGCGATAGCGTCCAAGACAATTCTGCTGGAAATTGGCATAAACAATTATACCGTGTCGTCACAATGGTATCAGCCCCTCCAGCTGAAGAGTAGAATATTAGATATAAATAGGGGCTCGTTTATTTTTGGGCCCTTTTTTTTCAAATTAGATTACCTGATAATGTAGGTATTAACACTTTCATAATTTCTGACAACAAAATTAAACACTACCTGAATGATCTCCCCCATATTCTTACAATTCTTAAACTCCTTGTCATGAGTATAATCGATAAGATCTTTTTTTAGCATCTCCACATTCTGTGGATTAGATATTTGATCATTTTTCATGCATTTCAACAATCTGCGAATTCTGTTCCCTGTAGCTTTTAACCGTTTAGCCAAAGCAGATCGTTCTTCTTTTTTATATTGCTCGACAGATTCTGTACCCAAATGTTCTTCAACCATCTTCACGAATTCATAATTATCTTTAAAGAACTGTGGTCTGTATACTTTTAAATTTCCTTCATAGCTTTGTTGGTCAAAATCCATGGCTCTAATACGATATTGTACCTGGTCAAAGTCATAGGTTGGCACGATCACGTAATTATAGGCCCGCATATCTCCCAACAACCTCAAAGTAGATCGCTCATTGAATTTTACGAATTCCTTTGATAAACGTTGCTTCTCCACTTTTGAAATTCCTTCCAGACTTTCCTCCATAAACATATCGCCTGGAATTCCCAGGACGTGTTCTTCAATCAAGGTATCCTTATAAACCAAAAAATTTATCGAATTGGGCGACAATAAATGTTCGAACTCGAGACCATAGACTCTCGAAGCATCAGCCTTTTTTACATAAATATAAGTGTAGTTATCATTGAGAATGTTCCTGACTCTTACCCTGAAAGGTTTCGAATTACCAAAGGTACAATAATCAATTTCATCGACGATCAGGTTTTCAAGAATCTCCCCGCTACCGTCACCATGAAGAATATTGTACATCCTCTTTAAACTCATATCGATTTCCTTTTGCTCAAACTCAGGGTAGTATACCCTGATCCAGAGCGTATCCTTATCAAATTTATCATAGACTGTTACAGAACCGGAAAACCTCAATAAATCATCATAAAAAATGGGGATTTTGATACTCCTGTTATACGTGCTCAGATAGTTATACAATTCCTCATTTATAGGGAAAGTAGGCTTCTTTCTTGAAATTAATTTTTCATCCATTGTTCCTTGTTTTGGATCGACCCATCTTCGACGAATTTAATAAACTTTAGGCCCAGAACCTAACTTTGATCCTCAACCTTTAGTTTTTTAGTAACATTTACAGGCTATGCTCGTCTAACTGATGTCACTTCAAAAGATCTAACTTGGAAACAATCTTATCACTAAAAAAACTTCACAAAAAATTTGGTAATATTCATGCCGTAAATGACCTCTCTTTTGACATTCAAAAAGGTAATGTCTATGGAATACTTGGTCCTAACGGCAGTGGAAAGTCGACCACCTTGGGTATTATCCTTAATGTGGTGAACAAAACAGCGGGTAGTTTCAGCTGGTTTGATGGAAACGTATCAACACACGAAGCCCTTAAAAAAGTTGGAGCCATTATTGAGCGCCCAAATTTTTATCCCTATATGACCGCGAGTCAAAACCTTCAATTAGTTTGCAGGATAAAAGAGATCTCTTTTGATAAAATTGACGAGAAATTGAGAGAGGTCAACCTTTATGAAAGAAGAAATAGTAAATTCAAGACCTTTTCGCTGGGAATGAAACAACGTCTGGCCATTGCCTCTGCCCTTTTAAATGATCCTGAGATTCTGATTCTTGATGAACCAACAAACGGGTTGGACCCACAAGGAATACACGAAATCAGGAGAATCATCAAAGATATTGCAGCCAATGGTACAACAATTCTACTTGCTTCACACCTGCTGGATGAAGTGGAAAAAGTGTGTTCACATGTTGTCGTTATTAGAAACGGCATCAAACTGTATTCGGGGCGGGTCGATGAAATGACCTCCTCCTTTGGGGTGATAGAACTGATTTCAACGAGCTCCACAACCGAACTTTTTCAGGCACTTAAAGATTACGACGGCATTGAGAACAGTCATGAGGAGGAAGGAAAAATATTTCTAAAACTTAGCAAAGATATTTCAGGAGCCGATATGAACCAGTACTTAATGAAAAAGAACATCGTGCTCTCTCATTTGGTAAAACGCCTTCCCACTCTGGAACAGCAATTTCTAACCATAACCAATAATCACTGATCATTAAATCAAGATCTTAGACCATGTTAAGATTACTCAATATTGAAATCCATAAACTAAAGAACAGTCGTGCCAGTATAATACTCATTATCACGTATTTTGCCCTGCTCACATCCATAGCACTTATTGCTGCCATTAAATTTGACATTGGTCCGATTGAATTTCATCTGGCAGAACAAGGTATTTTTAACTTTCCTTTTATCTGGCATTTTAACACCTTTATGGTAGCTTTTTTTAAGTTCTTTTTATTGCTGGTGATCGTTTCCATGATGGCCAATGAATACAGTAATAAAACGTTAAAGCAGAATTTGATAGATGGATTGAGTAAAAAGGAATTTGTCCTAAGCAAATTCTATACAGTTGTGATGTTTGCACTAGTTTCAACCGTTTTTGTTTTTATGGTCTCGATTGTACTGGGGCTGATCTATTCTGACTACAATGAGATCTCTATCATTTTTTCTGATCTTGAATACCTGGTTGCCTTTTTTGTGAAGCTATTGGGATTCTTCTCCTTCGGTCTTTTCCTTGGAATGCTCATCAAACGTTCGGCTTTTGCTGTAGGTGCCATGCTGATTTGGTTTATTGCAGAAACTATAGGATATAATATTTTGAAATGGAATGTCTTTAGAGGTACCGATATAGCAGATAATATCTTTCAATTTGCGCCTCTTAAAGCCATGTGGAACCTCATAGACGAACCATTTTCCCGTCTGAATGCAGTAAGAACTCTCGCCAATCAAATAGGAGAAGACATCAGTGCCGACCATGGGGTGGAGATCTTTGAAATAGCCATTGTATTAGGTTGGACATTTCTTTTTATATATGGTTCCTATTATTTATTAAAGATTCGTGATTTGTAAAATACTGTTGTGAATATGTTATTTTTGCAGCATGCAATTTCAAATAGAATCTGAATTCAAACCTACGGGAGATCAGCCCAAGGCCATTGATCAATTGGTCAAAGGTATTGTGGATGACGAAAAATACCAGGTACTCTTGGGTGTAACGGGCTCCGGCAAAACTTTTACCGTAGCCAATGTCATTGAAAGAGTTCAAAAACCTACATTGGTTTTGGCACATAATAAAACTCTGGCCGGACAATTGTATTCCGAATTCAAACAGTTTTTTCCGAATAATGCCATAGAATACTTTGTATCCTACTATGATTATTACCAGCCGGAAGCATTTATTCCGACCACTGGCTTGTATATAGAAAAGGATCTGTCAATCAATGAGGAGATAGAACGAATGCGCCTTAGCACTACTTCCTCGCTCCTTTCAGGAAGAAGAGATGTATTAGTTGTGGCTTCTGTTTCTTGTTTATACGGAATTGGAAACCCGGTTGAATTCAAGAAAAATGTGATTGAAATTGAGGTAGGAGAAAGCATAGCGAGAACAAGATTTTTACATCAACTCGTCACAAGTTTATATTCGAGAACTGAAGAAGAAGCGAAAAGCGGAACTTTTAAGGTGAAGGGCGATACAATTACGATTTATCCCTCGTATGGAGAATACGGTTTTAGGGTTCACTTTTTTGGGGATGAGATAGAAGAAATTGAGAGTTTTAATCTGATTAGCAATGAAATTATTGAATCCTTTGAACAGCTGACTATTTATCCGGCGAATTTGTTTGTGACCTCACCGGATGTCCTTCAAAATGCCATCCACGAAATTCAGGATGACCTGATGAAACAAGTAGATTTTTTCCATGAATCAGGAAGACCCCTTGAGGCTAAAAGATTAAAGGAAAGAACTGAATTCGATTTGGAAATGATAAGAGAACTGGGTTACTGCAGTGGGATTGAGAATTATTCCAGGTATCTCGATGGCAGGTCAGCGGGTACCAGGCCCTTTTGTTTACTTGACTATTTTCCGGATGATTATCTCATGCTTATCGATGAGAGTCATGTAACGATTCCACAAGTACATGCCATGTACGGAGGAGACAGATCAAGAAAAGAGAATCTCGTAGAATATGGCTTCCGTCTACCCGCAGCCATGGATAACAGACCCTTAAAATTTGAAGAATTTGAGGGCATACAAAATCAGGTGATCTGTTTAAGCGCCACTCCTGCAGATTATGAATTACAACTCACCGAAGGCGTTTTTGTAGAACAAGTGATCAGACCCACGGGCTTATTGGATCCGGAGATTGAAGTCAAGCCGAGTAAAAATCAAATCGATGACCTTATCGAAGAAATTCAACAGCGTATTGAGGTAGACGAAAGAATATTGGTGACAACACTTACTAAAAGAATGGCTGAAGAACTGACAAAATATCTCTCGAGGATTCAAATCAGATGTAGATATATACATTCTGATGTGGATACCCTGGAAAGAATTGAAATCATGACCGACCTCCGTAAGGGCATTTTTGATGTATTAATTGGAGTTAATTTACTGCGTGAAGGACTCGACTTACCGGAGGTTTCGCTGGTGGCGATTCTGGATGCTGATAAGGAAGGGTTTTTAAGAAGTCACCGTTCGCTAACCCAAACGGTTGGAAGGGCGGCACGAAATGTTAACGGAAAGGCTATTTTGTACGCCGATAAAATTACCAAAAGCATTCAACTTACGATGGATGAAACCCAACGTCGAAGGGAAAAACAAGAGTCTTATAACACAAAGCACAATATCACTCCAAAACAGATCCGTAAAAATATTGATGACTCACTAACCAAAAACCAACTTGCTACCTACCAATATGACGGTGCCAATTCACAGGCCACGGATCATGATTTACAATATCTGACTAAAACAGAAATTGAGAAAAGAATTAGAGAAACGAGAAAGAATATGGAAAATGCGGCGAAATCCCTTGACTTTTTGATTGCAGCAAAACTCCGGGATGAAATCAAGCAATTACAAAAACATTTGAAATAATCTTCTAATTTTTCCATATCTCAAACCTGAATTAGTTTAATCCCAATCGGATTCCTGTCGTAATAATTGAAAAAACAGTAACTTGCAATAGGATTGCATTAATTCTTTACGCTTTGAAAAATAATTATTTATCCATATTGTTCATCTTTGTTTTTGCCCTAAGTTATGGGCAGAAAGAAACCGCTAATTGGTTTTTTGGAGAATTTGCCGGATTGAATTTTAGCACCAAAAACCCTTTGCCACTTGTTGGGAAACTAGCGACAAGAGAGGGTTGTGCGGCCATATCAAATGATAAAGGAGCCTTGCTCTTTTATACGGATGGTAGCACCATATTTAATAGAAATCACGACGTGATGCCGAATGGAGATGAATTATTTGGCAACAATTCAAGTTCTCAATCAGCCATTATTATTCCAAAACCTCTGGATAATAATATCTACTACGTTTTTACGGTGGATGATGCAGAAAAATTTAAGATTGATGAACTTCAAAATGGTTTGAGTTATAGCATCGTTGACATGAATCTGGACAATGGAAACGGAGATGTTGTTGTTGAGTCAAAAAATACTCATTTGATTACATATGATCAGAACGACATTGAGGAAAGTGACTGGAAATGCTCTGAAAAAATAGCTGCTTCTCTTCATGCCGACGATACGGCTTTTTGGGTGGTTACCTATTTCGTAGACAACTTCTACGCATTTAAAATAGATGAAAACGGGTTGTCGGAAACACCAATCATATCTAAAGTGAACGATCGTATTCCTATAGTAGCATGGCAAGATCCCACTACTGGAGCCGTTTTGGCCAATGTGTCATCGTTGGGCTACTTAAAGATTTCTCCGAATGGTAAAAAAATCGGTATTGCCCATAGTTTCACCGCAAAAAACAGAGTTTCCGGAAAAGCATTCTTATACGACTTTGATAATCTGACGGGTACGGTCTCTCCTGTTGGAAAGCAACTGATATCTGCCACTTTTCCTTATGGCATTGAGTTTTCTCCCAAATCCAGAAAATTATACATAACAACAAGTAATTACGTAACTATCCAAGGGATAGAATCGTTTGAAGGAAGTAATTTGTATCAGTTTAATGTTGAGGCTCCCAATATATTATCATCAAAAGTTGAAATCAACAATTCTGTTAACTTGGTTGCAGGAGCTCTTCAATTGGCCTTGAACGGAAGAATTTACAGAGCAAAATCCAGAGTAGACGGAGGTGTAGCAAGTCTGGCTGTGATCAACAAACCGGAACTGGATGGTAATGCAGCTAATTATGAAGACGTTGGTGTAAGGTTAGCATCCAACACATTTTCTCGTTTCGGGCTTCCTCCATTTATTTCATCGTCCTTTATTTTGACCTTTGACTATGAATTTACCTGTTTAGGAGATGATACACATTTCTTTATTACTTCTGAAGACCCCTATGACACACTTGAATGGGATTTTGGCGACGGCAAAAAAAGTACAGATCCTGAGCCCTACCATCGCTATGACAACCCGGGTGAGTACACGGTAAAATTGACCACGTGCTTTAACGGCTTTTGTATCGAAAAACCTCTTGAGAAAAAGGTAGATATTATAGCTAGGGTTGATGTCGTATCACCTTATACCTTTATAGAATGTGATGTGGATGAAAATACGACTGATGGAATCACCACCTTCAACCTTCAACTTGCCAATGATCCTATCAGTATGGGTAATGGAAGCGAAGTAAATGTTTACTACTACAAGGATCTGGCTACCTTAGAAATTGATACCCTGAACATAAAGGCCTTGCCTAATTTTTACAAGAATAAGATCCAAAACGAGCCACTATTTGCCAAAGTGGTAAAATCTGGGTCTGATTGTTACAGTGTGGCGGATGTTTTTTTAAAGGCCACCAAGACCATCGAGTTTACATCCGGACCATTGATTGGTTGTAACCAGGGTGACGGAACCGCAGCTTTTGACCTCGGTACTCATAAAGGCACTGTCATTGCCGAGCTCAGTCTTGAACCAACAACAAAGGTGACCTATTATTCTAGCAAGAATAAAGCTGCCCTCGGCGATGAGCCCCTGGATGAAAATTATAACGGTGATTCTTCTACGATTTTCATCAGGCTTGAAAATGACAATATATGCTCAGGAATAGGTCAAATGGACCTTGAAATGACGGAGCTTCCGAATATTAATCTGGATGAAGTATTAGATATTTGTATGGATGACTTTCCGACGAAAATCAATAGTGGAATTGATCTTTCAGAGCGGCAAAACTATACCTATGAATGGTTAAGTGGAGAGAATACATATGAAATTGAAGCGCAGGTAGAAGGAGAGTATTACGTCACAATTACTGACAAGCGAAGCCTTTGTAGCATCGTTAAGAGCATTGATATCAGTACGGTAAATACTCCGATAGTTAAAAGAATAGAGCTTAAAGAAGAAAATGGCTCCCACAGTGCTACTGTTTTATTGGAACAGGAAGGAGATTTTGAATTTTCATTGGAAAATCAATTCGGCCCCTATCAATTAGAGTCATTTTTTAATGAATTACTTCCTGGTTCTTATACAGTTTTTATAAGAGATTGGAAGAACTGTACTTTGGTTGAAAAGAAATTTTTTATTTTTGGGTTCCCTAAATTTTTTACCCCGAATAGCGACGGAGAATCGGATGTTTGGGAAGTTAAAGGTTTAAACCCTATAGATTTCAATTATTCTAATATTCAGATCTTCAACAGGTTTGGTAAATTGATTGCCTCAATTCCGGCAAACGGCTATTGGGACGGGACCTACAAGGGAAGAACGCTACCTTCTGATGATTACTGGTTTTCTGTGACCGTAACAGATAGTGATAACGTGTCAACAAAATACATCAAACATTTCAGTCTGATTCGCAATTAATTAAAAAGACCGGAAATAATCCGGCCTTTTGATCTTCATCATCTAAATGAGCATATTACCATACTTCTGTTTCAAGCCAGCTCACTGCTTCTTTTAGTTCATCCAAATAGGTACAAGGTTCAACATGAATCAAGCCTTCAGCAACGACAAAAGTAATATCAGAACCAGCCTCTATAGATTCTTCAACTAATTCCTGAGTAGTTTCCAGCGGAAATAGTTCATCTTCTGACCCGTGGATCACATATAATGGAACATTTATCATATTGACATCACCCGAACTATTTGCCGTATCGTACGAACTTGCCATTGGGATAGCAGCTGAAAACAGGTTTTCGAAAAACTGTGCATAAAACCAACTCCCATTGCCACCATCGCTATAGCCAGTTACAACCAACTTATCAGTATCAATATCTAAACGGGACGTAACTAAATCCATAAGAGCAAGTACCTGAACTTGATTCGCTTGTTCGAACCAGAGTTCGCCGTTACTGTTTGGACTCAATATAAATACATCCTTTCCTTCAAATGCAGGTTCCACTAAACACGAGGTTGACTGATGAGCGGTTGGGGAATTGCTCTGCGCTGCTCCGTGCAATCTCAGTACCAATGGCCGCTTATTTGTGGCAGTAGCGCCTTCAGGAACGATTAAACGGAAATCCCAAAATACCCCTTCCACCAAAGACTCTAAGGCCAAATCATTTGTTCCAACATTGATTTGTAAATTATTAAAATCATCTATAACATCCTGAGCAGATCTTGGAAGATCCGGTGGATTACCAGGCCCGCCATCATCGTCTCCACCACAGCTGAGTAATAAAAAAGCCAGGCTAAACAATAAGATAGGTTTGATAAGGGGCTTTAGTTTTTGCATCTTTTTAGTTTGTAAATTCTCTTCAATCTAAAATAAAAATAGCTCTTACCAAAATTAATCATGTTAAAAAAAAGAGCCACAACAAGTTGAGGCTCTCTATAAATTAGGCATTTAAACCTAGATTATCATCTTTTACATGGTGATTAGAAATAAAATATTCCTTTTCAACAAACTAGTTTCCTTTTTTAAAATCTTCCAGAAATTTTGCAAGACCAATATCAGTTAGGGGATGTTTCATCAAACCCTTAATGGCACTAAGTGGTCCGGTCATTACATCTGCTCCTATCTTCGCACAGTCAATGATATGCATCGTATGGCGTATGGAGGCAGCCAGAATTCCGGTAGTATAACCATAGTTGTCAAAGATCAACCTGATTTCAGAAATCAAACCCAATCCGTCTGTAGAAACATCATCAAGTCTCCCAATAAATGGAGATACATATGTAGCTCCGGCCTTCGCAGCCAATAAGGCCTGACCTGCTGAAAAGACAAGTGTGACATTCGTTTTTATTCCTTTGTCGGAAAAATATTTACAGGCTTTTATTCCATCAGCAATCATAGGTAGTTTTACCACAATCTGAGGATTCAAAGCAGCAAGGGCTTCTCCTTCTCTTACCATTCCTTCAAAATCAGTTGAGATCACTTCGGCACTAACATCACCATCAACAGCATCACATATCGCTTTATAATGGTTGATAATATTTTCTACACCAGTAATCCCCTCCTTTGCCATAAGTGATGGATTGGTTGTAACTCCATCAAGGATCCCAAGGGCCTGAGCTTCTTTGATCTGGTCTAAATTGGCTGTATCAATAAAAAATTTCATACTTGTTTCTTGTTTTTGTGCAAATATAATTTATTAACTCTTATTGTTAGCGCTTTATTGTATGAAGAATTATATTCCCCGTAGTATTTATTCGTATATTCAAGACAAGTAAATTAAAACCATTTTATTCATGACGTAAGATGTCGTCATCTTACAACAGGTATGCACCTATCTTTGTTAAAAATCAGATATGATCCAAGAATTACTAACCGATACTCATTGACAAAAATCATTAAACATGTTTTGGATAGATCACATTAACTATAAGGATGCCGACCCGGCGTTGAAAAAAATATACGACCGAGTAAGTGGTCCTGACAAACAAATTGATAACATTTTAATGGCTCATAGCCTCAGACCTCATACCCTCACCGGGCATATGACTCTGTATAAAAATGTTATCCACAACAGTACTAATACCCTGCCCAAATGGTATCTGGAGGTGATTGGTATTTATGTCAGTTTTTTAAATAAATGTGACTATTGCGTAGATCATCATTTTGCCGGCCTGCAGAGGCTTTGGGAGGATCAAAAAAAATCCGAGAATTTCATGATTGCCATGAAAAAAAATACACTTGAGGAGTTTTTTGACAGAAAATGGCTTGAAGGAATGGTCTATGCCAATTTGCTCACAATAAATCCTAGAAAGCTTACTAAAAATGATATTAACCGTCTTAAAGCAGTGACTTTTTCTGATGCGGAGATTCTTGAGATCAACCAGGTAGTGAGCTATTTTAATTATGCCAACCGCACTGTTTTGGGGCTCGGTGTGGATAAAGAGGGGGATGTTCTCGGTCTTTCACCAAACAACAGTGATGATTCTGAGAGCTGGAATCACCGATAAACACATCAAATCTTAACATGTTTTCTACTATAAAACTTTCATAAAATTCGTATCTTAGAAGTGAAATTTAAAGTAATGAATATGGGAACAATTAGACTTGGAGATGTGGCTCCTAACTTTACAGCAAAAACCACAGAGGGAGAGATTAATTTTCATGAATGGCTCGGAGACAGTTGGGGAATTTTATTCTCTCATCCGGCAGATTATACACCAGTTTGTACCACAGAATTGGGTACGGTGGCAAAATACAAAGCAGAATTTGATAAGCGAAATGTAAAGGTCTTGGCATTAAGTGTTGATGGTCTTGAATCTCACTATGACTGGATCAAAGATGTTAACGAAACCCAGCACACAACAGTAAATTTCCCAATTATCGCAGATGAAGACAGAAAGGTTTCTGAATTGTATGATATGATACATCCGAATGCCAGCGCCAAATTTACGGTACGATCGGTTTTTGTAATTGGTGCCGATAAAACAATTAAACTGATCATTACTTATCCTGCTTCAACAGGAAGAAATTTTGATGAACTGCTCAGGGTCATTGATTCACTGCAGTTAACAGCATATCAAAAAGTAGCAACGCCAGCAAACTGGCAAAATGGTGATGATTGTGTTATAGTCCCAACAGTGTCCTTAGAGGAAATTCCTAAATTATTTCCAAAAGGCTACACCGAAATAAAACCGTATCTTAGAATGACACCCCAACCTAATTTGAATTAAATGAAAGGGCCCTTATCCGGGCCCTTTTTTTATATCCTACTTTGACTTTACTGATACTATTCTCTAAATTCATATCTTGCTTTATCAAACCTTGAATTCGTTAAGCTTGATTGTGAATCACTTCCTATTATTAGGATTCAAATTGGAAATTATGAATAAAAAAGAAAGAAATATCCATGGCTTTCGCCACATTCAGCATGAGCATGAATCTTTTTCCCAAGATAAAATGATTCAAAAAAGTGACACTTTTTACCATTGGCTGGATCAACGCAGGTCAATCAGGGAATTCAGTGATAAGGAAGTACCGAAAGCGGTTATTGAAAATATCATAAAAGCTGCTTCTACTGCACCTTCCGGGGCTCACAAACAACCATGGACCTTTTGTGCCATTTCAAACGAAGACCTCAAGCATCAGATCAGACTGGCAGCTGAGGCGGAAGAAAAGGAAAGCTATGAAAATAGAATGGGTGATCGTTGGAAAAATGATCTGGCACCTTTGGCCACAGACATGCATAAACCATTTTTGGAAATCGCACCCTGGATCATAGTGGCTTGCAAACGACCTTATGAATACAAGGAAGATGGAACAAAACACAACAACTATTATGTGAACGAGTCGGTTGGCCTTGCCTGTGGCATGCTGATTACTGCCATTCACAATGTAGGTCTGGTTACCTTAACTCATACACCAAGTCCGATGAAATTTCTTACCCGTCTTTTGAAAAGACCAGACAATGAAAGGGCGTTTTTATTGCTACCTGTAGGGTATCCTAAAGAACCGGTTTATGTTCCTGATTTAAAAAGAAAAAATCTCGATGAGATAGCCGTTTTTTACGAATAGCTTCACTTACATTCCGTAATGCTTCATGATCAGTTTTTCGTACATACGATCTGGTAAAATTCGTTTTAATACGATGGAGAATTTTTGCATGGCTTCACCTACTTTATAATGCAATTTAGGACTAGGATCATTGATAATTCTATAGATCTGATGCGCCATGAGTATCGGATCTTTTCCTTTATCAACATGCATATCCATCAAATCGAGGTTCTTTTTGTAAATATCAGCATAAGGAGAACCATCATAAACTGGCGTATGGAATCTTCCCGAAGCGATATTGGTGGCAATATCTCCAGGCGCTATATTGGTCAACTTGATGTTGAATTGTTTTAACTCCATACTCAGCGTCTCAGTTACGATCTCTAATGCTCCCTTTGCGGCTGAATAAATTCCTCTGAAAGGCAGTCCCATATATCCGGCAATAGAAGTCACATTGATGATCAGTCCTTCATTTTGCTTTCTCATGTGTGGAATAACGCATTTCATCACCTCAATAGCTCCAAAAAAATTAGTGTCAAAAGCTCTTTTCATTTCTTCGGTTGGTGTCTCCTCTATAGGGCCCGTGATTCCCATTCCTGCATTGTTAATCAACACATCTATCCTACCCTCCTTTTCGACTAATTTACCAATGGCGTCTTTTATACTGGATATCTCTTGTAAGTCAAGCCTCAATAATTCAAAGTCGCCACTCTTTTTTGGGTTTCTACTTGTACCGTATACTTTAAAACCTTTATCAGCTAGAAACTTAGCGGTAATCGCTCCAATACCGTGTGACGCCCCTGTAATTAATACAACCTTACTCATAAATACAAAGATGCTATAAAAATTTGATAAAGGAGATGCAAAATAGAGGATTCTGAATTATGAATGTTTCAAAAAAGAAAACTAAAAAAGGCAAGCTACCTGCATCACACCGCTACGACCTAATACCTTTGCTGCGTTCCCGCCCTGGAGGATTCAAAGGGAGCTGGTTGTGCAGGAC
>RCND010000052.1_pt1 | contig 58637 bp, 49 predicted proteins | sample 2041351 | NCBI WGS metagenome assembly RCND01 (sample SAMN09708230, study PRJNA481090) | Marine sediment metagenome, whole genome shotgun sequencing project. | biome: marine sediment; feature: ocean; material: sediment; isolation source: Sewage treatment plant 12B marine sediment (STP12B) ... | reverse complement strand
GTGCTCGGGGTCGAGATCAAGTACCACCACACACCGATTACGAATATTCTGACCTCGTTGGATCGGGACTTCACCGAACGTGCGCTAGTACGACTCGAGCCTGACGTCTTCGGAGGGACTCCGTAATGAAGCTCCTCAAGCTGATGAAACGTTGCTCGCACCGGATTTTCAGAGATGAAGAGAAGGCAGAGTCGGGCGCTGCTCTGGTTTTCGTGGCGATTTCGATGACCATACTTATCGCGTTCGCCGCCTTCTCGGTCGATTTTGGCTGGCTGTACTTGAACGGTCTCCGCATCCAGCATGGTGCTGATGCTGCCGCCCTTGCCGGAGTCATCTACGAGCCAGGAGATCAATCGTCTGCATACGCACAGGCAAACGCCACCGCCACGGTGAACGGATATGACACCACCGCAACTGGAACGACGGTGACTCCGATTGACTACGCCGATGATTCGAGCGCGGTGGACAATCAGTTCCAGCTGGCTGTGACTATCGAACACGACGTGCCAACGTTCTTCATGAAGATCTTCGGCGTCGAGCAGATCTCGATGTCAAAGCGGGCGGTTGCCGAGTACGTGCTGCCGCTGCCGATGGGCAGTGACCTGCCATACTTTGGTGACGACCCCAGCGACCCCTCTCGAAGCCCTAACTTCTGGGCGAACATTCACGGCTACTACACCGGTCAGCAAATGGGTGACCGCTACGCCTCGCAGTGCGTTGCCGGCGGAGCGACGTCCGGCTGCGCTGAGAACACAGAAGCACGCGAGACGACATATTCCGGGGGCATACCCGCTACAGGGGGATACGTCTACGGGATTGAGGTCGATTCGGGTGCCAGCAACCTCTCTGTTGAGGTTTTCGACGGGCCCTTCTACCGGGGCGGTAACGATAATGTCCTCGTCGGTGACAACTCGCAGGGGGGAAGCCCGGGCCCGGACACGTGGTTCATTCTGTATGCGCCGGACCCAACCCCTCTCAACACAACCGACAACGTGGTCTTGTGTTCATGGGAATACACACCGCAGGACAGCTTTGCCGACTTCAACGGCGACGGCAGTGTCAACGGCGGAGACGATCAAGACAGTGACGGTGACCTCGACTGGGACGACGTCGAAGCGGGACTCCCCGGTGGCACGGCTTCGCTGTGGGACCAGATCTGCGGTACCTCGTATAGCGCAGGTGCCGGGGTCTATCCGCTTCGGGTAGTAATCGACGATCCTGGAACCAGCGATGAACGCGGTCTCAACCGCTTTTCAATCCGAGCCTCAACCTCAGGTACCCAACCGCGCATGTACGGGCTTGGCGACATGTCTGTGTATGTGAACTTCTCAGGCAACGAAGCCACGTTGGATCTTGCAGAGGTGCAAGACGTACATGCGGGCAAAGACCTGGTTATTGAGCTTTGGGATCCGGACTCTGGCAATGCTGGAACAGAGATAATTATGCCCGACGGATCTCTGCCCGAGTGCGAATGGAACAAGATTGGCCAGGCGCCTAGTCACCTGACAAATTGCGATATCAACTACGCCACGAACACATTCAACAACAGCCAGCTCGAAATCCGGGTGCACATTCCCGGTGACTATGTGTGCACGACCGATTGCTGGTGGCGGATAAAGGTGACCTATCCGGGTGGCGCCAACGACACCACAACGTGGTCGGCTCACATCGAGGGCAACCCGGTAGCGCTGGTCGAGTAGCGAACGTCGGCGTCCCCGAACCGTTACGATCAGGGGATGCCGACTCTTGCACTCCTCGACGGACACAGCCTCGCCTATCGCGCTTTTTATGCGCTGCCATCTGATCTGGCCACTCCTGCGGGTCAGGTAACCAACGCGGTCCTTGGATTCACCAATATGCTCATCAGGCTGTTGCGTGAAGAAAAACCTGATGCGATTGCGGTTGCCTGGGATGTGCGCGGACCCAACCTGCGCAAGGAAAAATACCCTGACTACAAGGCGCAGCGCGAAGCACCACCTGACATCTTTGCCAGCCAGCTCCCGCTTATCCGCGAAGTGCTCGATGTGCTCAAGATCAAACAGCTCACTTCGCCGGGCTATGAGGCAGACGATGTCATCGCAACAGTGACGGCACAGGCGGTCACCGACTCGTGGCGGGTGCTGGTAGTCACCGGCGATCGCGACAGCTTCCAGTTGGTCTCCGACGACGTGACCGTCCTCTATACGCGGCGCGGTATCTCGGACGTGGTGACGGCATCCCCGGAGTGGATATCGAAGAAGTACGGAGTCACGCCAGAGCAATACCGTGAATACGCCGCCCTGCGTGGCGACTCTTCAGACAATCTTCCGGGAGTTCCCGGAGTCGGGGAGAAGACCGCAGCGCGGCTCATTGCCGAATACGGGTCTCTCGACGGTATCTATCACCACCTCGATGAGCAGACGCCAAGGCTTCGTCTCAACCTCGAGGAGCACCGTGATCAGGTCTATCTGAACCAAGACCTGATGAAGATGCTTCCCGACGTGCCCGTGGTTGAGGCACCGGATGGTATTGACACGGAGTCGTTCCGTCTCCAGGAATGGGAACGGGATGAGGTTCGCGAGGTCTTTGAGGGTCTCGCCTTCCGTGACGTATGGGACAGACTGAGTGAGCTTGGTGGCTATCACGCAGAAGAAGTGGCTGCTGTCGATGTCTCAGTGGTTGCGGCAACGACCCGTGAACAGATTCGGTCGGCGCTGGGCGAGGGGATGGTCGCAGTGGAGCCGGTCTGGGACGCGGCGGGCATCCAAGGCGTGGTGGCGGCAACGGGGTCCGACTCCGCAGTCTTTGTTCCTCATGAGCATCTTGACCTATTCATTGATTGCGTTGATCGTGAATCGGGGATAGCCGGCCACGATGCCAAGGCGCTACTCCGGGCCCTTGTCGACGCAGAGCTCGACCCGCCCCGGCTCGGTTTTGATACGGCGCTTGCCGGCTACGTGATCAATCCGGGGCAGCGGGCCCCTGACTTGGAGGATCTGGCTTACCGCGAGCTTGGCATTGCTGTGGCGCCGCCGGAAGAGAACTCGGCCTCCGACTCCCAGGCAGCTTTTAACTTTGATGGTGGCGGCGGTCCCGATCTCGAGGCGATGGGGCGGCGCGCTTTGGCCGTCAGAGAGTTGGTCGCTCCGCTGCGTGAACAGTTGGAGTCGCGGGGCGAGGCGGACCTCTTCCTCACGATCGAGCTTCCGCTGGTGGCAATCCTGGCCAGGATGGAGTCGACAGGCGTGGGTGTCGACCGGTCCTTCCTCACGTCATTTGGGGACGATCTTCGGTCACGGCTCGCCAAGCTGGAAGCAGCAATCCACGAGGCTGCAGGCGGCCCCTTCAACGTCAACTCGACGCTACAGCTGCGCGAGGTGCTCTACGAGCGCCTCAAGCTCCCGATCCTCAAGAAAACCCCAAAGGGGGTGCCGTCAACGGATGCATCGGTTCTTGGCAAACTCCGAGACGAGCATCCGATGGTGGCCGATCTGCTTACGTTCCGGGAGTTGGAGAAGTTGCGATCGACCTATGTGGATGCGCTCCTCCCGCTGGTCGAGCCTGACGGACGGGTCCGAGGTCGGTTCAATCAGATGGCGGCGGCGACGGGGCGGTTGTCGCAGGAGCAACCCAATCTGCAGAACATCCCGGTTCGCTCCGCAGAAGGCCGGGCGATTCGCCAGGCCTTTGTCGCCGACGAGGGTTGCCAGTTTCTTGTCGCCGACTACAGCCAGATCGAGCTTCGCATCCTCGCCCACCTGTCGGAGGACCAGGGTCTTGTCGAAGCCTTCAAGCAGGACCTCGATATTCATGCCGCGACGGCAGCCAATGTTAACGGTATCCCGATTGAAGACGTCGACATGGCACAGCGTCGATACGCCAAGATGATCAATTTCGGTTTGCTGTATGGAATGGAGGCGTACGGGTTGGCGCAACGCCTCGAGATAGGTACGAAAGAGGCGCAGGGCCACATCGATGTCTACTTCGAGCGCTTCCCGGATGTCCGAGACTTTATGCAGGGCATTGTCGCTGCAGCTCGGGAGTCTGGCTATACGACAACCCTGCTCGGCCGACGTCGGTATCTTCCAGAGCTCACCAGCGGCAACTTTCGCACCCGCCAGTCGGGGGAGCGCATGGCATTGAACGCCCCCATTCAGGGATCGGCCGCTGACATCATCAAGAAGGCCATGGTGGTACTCGAGGAAAAGTTGCGATCCGGCGGCTACAAATCGGAGATGTTGCTCCAGATACACGATGAGTTGGTGCTCGAGGTGCCCGATGACGAGATTGACGCAGTTGGTGACCTGACCCGGTCGGTAATGGAGGAGATCGTCAGCCTCCGAGTACCGCTGCGGGTTGAATCGGTGGTTGGCAAGACGTTGGCGGACTGCGAGCACTAGGCGGACGTGTTCCAAGTATTGCCACAGAGTTAGAAACACTTTGCTATCCCTCCACCTTCGCGTGCTACCATCCCGTCCGTTCTCTACGCCCGCGCGCGCATGAGACAAAACCATGTTTCCCAAGGAGTTGATGTACACACATGGCCGACGATACGGCAACCGAGCCAACACAGCCTGAGGCTGTCGAGGGCGCGGAAACCCCTACTACCCCAACCGAGGATGTTGCATCCGTGACACCCGAGACCAATGCCGCTGCCGACGTAACAGTCGAAGAGGCACCGACACCAGAGCCGACCGCCGCGGTCGAAGCTGAGGTAACTCCTGTGGAAACCACCGAAGTCGATGTGACTGAGGCTGCTGCTGTAGCCGAAGTCGAAGTAGCTGAAGAGGCCGCAACGGCCGAGTCCGTAGCCGAGGAGGCCCCTGTGGCTGAGCCGGTTGCAGAAGTTGTGGCTGAAGTAGCTGAGGAGGCCCCTGTGGCTGAGCCGGTTGCAGAAGTTGTGGCCGAAGTGGCCGCAACTGACGAGGACGCTGAGCCGGCGGCACCGCCCCGGCCGAGTGTTGGCGAGCGTCCCGCGATCACCGCACCCCGCGACATAGGCGACGTGGCCGATGACTTGAGCGCTGAGGATTTCGCCGCCGTCATCGAGCGGACGGTCTTCGAATTCAAGGAGGGCGACATTGTCGGCGGTACCGTCGTCCGTGTCGATCCCGACGAGGTGCTTGTCGACATCGGCTACAAAGCGGAGGGCGTTATTCCCGCCCACGAGCTTTCTATCCGCAACCACATCAATCCTGATGAGGTCGTCAAAGAGGGCGAACCGATCGAGGCACTGGTCCTGCAAATGGAAGACGACCAGGGTCGCCTGGTTCTCTCCAAGAAGCGCGCTCAGTATGAGCGTGCCTGGGGCCGCATCGAGACCATCATGAACGAGGGTGGCACCGTATCGGGTCCGGTAATCGAGGTCGTCAAGGGCGGTCTCATTGTCGATATTGGGCTGCGCGGCTTCTTGCCTGCGTCACTGGTCGACCTGCGCCGTGTCCGCGATTTGGCGCCGTTTATCGGCGAGCCGATCGAGGCCAAGGTCATTGAACTCGACAAGAATCGCAACAATGTTGTGTTGTCCCGCCGTGCTCACCTCGAAGAGGCCCAGGCAGAGCAGCGTCAGGCGTTCCTTTCAGACCTAGAACCCAGCGATGTGCGCGATGGCGTCGTGTCATCCGTAGTCAACTTTGGGGCATTCGTAGACCTTGGTGGGATGGACGGTCTTGTCCACGTTTCTGAGCTCTCCTGGCAGCATGTGAGCCACCCGAGCGAGATTGTTTCGGTTGGCGACAAGGTTCAGGTGAGGGTTCTTGAGGTAGACCGCAACCGCGAACGGATCTCTCTTTCTATCAGGCAAACACGTGAAGATCCTTGGGAAGAGTTCATTCGGGACACCGATTTGGGCTCGATCCTTGACGGCGAAGTCACCAAGACTGTGCCGTTTGGAGCCTTCATCGCGGTGGGCGAAGGGGTCGAGGGACTAGTCCACGTCTCCGAGATCGCTCTGCATCATGTCGAAAGCCCGGAACTGGAACTTTCGATTGGTCAGCAAGTACGGGTAAAGGTCACCGAGATCGATGCCGACAGACGTCGAGTAAGCCTGTCAATAAAGCAGGCTCTCCCAGAGTGGGAGGAACGCTCGACATTTAGTCAGCGACGTACACCTAGCCAGCCGAGACGCAGGGAGTTCCAGCGTGAAGACGAAGCCACAGAGGTTCCGACCTTCGCTGCCGACGCGTCTTTGGAAGCCATCCTCGAAGAACTCAAAGAACGAGGCATCGGTCGAAAGTAGCCCAAAGCTACTTGACACCCAGCACTCCGGTGCTTGGCTTATTTGGCGGCGTGTGGGGTCTCTGGCTGATCTCTGTCGTGTGATGCTTTCAGAACAGACCGGAAGGGCCAACTGAAATGGGCAAAAGATCCCTCGTACTGATTATTGCGCTTGCGCTGGCAGCAGTGTCCGCGTTCTCTGTGTGGCAGTACTTGACCACCGTAGAGGACGAGGCACGTGCCGAAGTGCAGGAAGTCATTGTGTATCGAGCTACCGAGCTTATCGATACCGGAACCAGCGTCGCCGAGGCCGAATTATTGATTGTTGAATCAACGGCGCTTGTCGAGGCAATTGTGTTCGAAGGCTCGACTATCGCTTGCGATGGCCCCGCCGCCAGCTCGGACGCACCGTTGGACGTCTGCGGTCGCAACCCGCTCATCGAGTCGATTCTTGATCCGATCAACGTCGCCGCAGGACCGATCAGCGCCGGCCAGTTGGTAACAGCGGATCTGTTTGTTCCGCCCAACTTGCTCTCTGATATCAAGCTCTCCGAGTCGATTCCAGAAGGCAAGGTTGCGATCTCGTTCCGTCCGACCGAAGAGGCGTCAGTTGGCGGCTTTGTCCGTCCCGGTGATCGAGTCAACTTGATTGCGTCAGCGTCAGTGGACCTGTCCCAGTCAACAGCGCTTTTGAAAGACCCCGAGCTACGCAAACTGTTACTTGGTGAAGATGCTGCCGTGACCACAGATACCGCAGCACCGGTTGATGATCCGCTCGGCGGAGTACAGACCGACGATGCAGTCGCCCGTCTCGCTCAGTCGCTGCCTGGCTCGATCGACTTCACCCAGACAGTTCTGCAGGATGTCGAGGTTCTTGCCGTCGGTCCCGATACCCGACCCAGCCCCCTCGGTACCGGTCTTCTGCCGGCGGGTGCGCAGATCGTGGTCCTCGAGGTCACACCGGAACAGGCAGAAGAGATCGAGTTCGCTAGGCAGTACACCTCGGTGTCCCTCTCCCTGATTCCGAGTGGCGAGAACGCCAACGGCCAGGACAAGGTCTACAACCCGATCACATCTGAGGGCGTCATCATCGATGACCTGTTCACGCTGATCGATCGTATCCGCGAACAGTTTGAAGAGGCAGGAGTCCTCCTTGGCAACGGATAGCGGAACCTATTCAGTTCTAATAGTCGACAACGACGACCAATTCGTCGAAGCGACGCGGACGCTGCTGGAGGGCCACAAGGTCCACACAGCCCGCAATATCAGCGACGCCCAGCGTCGGCTGGTAGAAGAGTCGATTGACTTGACCGTCGCCGGTCCCTCGTATGCCCACGAGGCCGGCGTGGTCGAGGTCACCTTGCTCTTCGATGTACGAGCCGACCTGCCGGTCGTGCTCGTTGCAGAAGCCGTTGACACCAATGTCCTCCGTGCGGCCCTACGGGCGGGCATCAAGGATGTCATCGAGGTTCCGCTGACCACATCAAAGATTGAGGATGCGTTTGGGCTTGTCGAGCAAATCCACAGGCGTGAGGAAGACGGTCCGAAGAAGCGCAAGATCGGCAAGGTTGTCACCATCATGTCGCCAAAGGGCGGTGCTGGTAAGACGATGACGACAGTGAATGTCGCTCTGACGCTTGCCGGATGGGGCGATCCTTCAAGGGTTGTAGTGCTGGATGCGGACCTGCAGTTCGGGGATGTTTGCATCTCGCTGCAGATTGATCCACGGCACACGATCGTTGATGTCGCTCGTGACGTCGACAAGCTCGACGAGGATCTCTTCGAGAGCCTTCTTGCCACGCATGCCTCTGGGATGCGGGTCCTCTCGGCTCCGCTGGAACCATCGCTCGCCGACGAGGTTTCCACCCAGGTCGTTGTGAAGTCGATCGGCATGCTCAAGCGCATGTTCGACTACATAGTCATTGACACAGCTCCGTTCCTTGATGAACCAGTGCTGTCGATCTTGGAACGGTCCGACGTAGTGCTACTGGTGGTCGATATGGACCTGCCAGCTGTGAAGAATGCCAAGCTGGCTCTTGACACGCTGCGGCTGATCAAATTCCCGTTTGAGAAAATGAAACTGGTGCTAAACCGGGTCAACTCCAAAGCCCGCCTCGATATCGGTGAGCTGGAACGCTCGCTCGGCCTTGAGGTGCAGGCTGCCATATCATCGGACAAACTGGTCCCACGTGCGGTCAATGAAGGCGAACCGGTCGTCTCCCTTTACCCACGCAGTCGGGTTGCCAGGGACTTGCGTGGGGTCGCCCAGCTTGCGCTCGATGATAGCGACCAGCTCGAAGATGCTGAAGGTGACGCATCAAAGCGCCGATGGTTCAGATGATGAGCCAACGTCTAGGTAGAGGGGACAACCAATGAGTCTCGCCGATCGCGTAAAAGCGGCCAAGGCCGCTGAGGTGACCGTCGAGGGTCACCGCGAAGAAATTGTTCAAGAGCTGCGACGCAAGTTGCATTACAAGGTTGTAGAAGGCCTTGGGCCGATGCTCTATGACCGTCAGATGAGCGATGCTGAGCTCAAGCTACGTGTCATGGAGATGCTCGAGTGGGCACTGGATCAGGAGGAATCTGTTCCTCTGGCCAGAGCTGATCGGGTCGCTCTGCTCCAGGAAATCGCTGACGATGTTCTTGGTTACGGTCCCATTGATCCCTACCTGTCGGACCCAGACGTGACTGAGATCATGGTCAATGGTCCCCATCAGGTATGGGTTGAAAAAGCGGGTCGTCTCAGCATTTCCGACACCAGGTTTGTTGATGCAACCCACCTCGAGAGAATCATCGAAAAGATCGTCGGTCAGGTTGGCCGTCGTATTGACGAGTCGACGCCAATGGTCGATGCGCGTCTCCCCGACGGCTCTCGTGTCAACGCAGTCATCCATCCACTGGCAATTGGCGGGCCGTTCCTGACGATTCGTAAGTTCTCAGCAGATCCGTTCACATCTGACCAGCTGGTCACGATGGGGGCGTTCTCCGAGCAGGTCGCTGGCTTCCTGCGCCGTTGCATCTACGGGCGTCTCAACGTCATCGTGAGCGGCGGTACCGGCTCTGGTAAGACCACTTTGCTCAACGTTTTGTCCAGCTTCATTCCTGATACCGACCGGATCATCACCGTTGAGGATGCCGCCGAGCTCAGGCTGAATCAGATGCATGTGCTGTCGTTGGAAGGCCGTCCGCCGAACATCGAGGGCAAAGGTCGAGTGACCATTCGCGACCTGGTCCGTAACACGTTGCGGATGCGGCCCGACCGTATCGTCGTCGGTGAGGTCCGTGGCGGAGAGTCCTTGGATATGCTCCAGGCTATGAATACCGGTCACGATGGCTCGATGACAACGGTTCACTCCAACACGCCAAGGGATACTTTGTCTCGTATCGAGACGATGGTGCTGATGGCGGGTATGGACCTGCCGATCCGAGCGATTCGGGAGCAGGTGTCTTCAGCCGTGGACTTGGTGGTCCACCTCAACCGTATGCGGGATGGGTCACGCCGCGTGACTCAGGTGACCGAGGTTGTCGGTATGGAAGGCGATATCATCACCACCCAGGATCTTTTCATGTTTGACTATGGCATGGGCATGGACGACGAAGGCATGTTTAAGGGACGTCTCAAAGCGACTGGTATTCGCCCGTCTTTCAGCGACCGTCTCACCGACTTCGGCATCAATCTGCCGCCGGAGTTGTTTGCCCCCGAACCGTTTGTCGGCAGGTAGAACATGCGACGTCTTCTCACCACCGCCGTTCTAGCCATCGCCATGATGACGTTGGCGGCTTCTCCGGCACTGGCGCAGAGCTCCGGATCGAGCAGCAAGTCTTCCTTGCTGATTCTGGTTGGGGCGATTGCGGCCGGCGTGGCGTTGTTCCTACTCATCCTCATTCTGTTCGGACCCAACACTTCGATTGAACGCGATCTGCGCGGTCGGCTCGGGGCGTATACGGGGGATGACGAGGATCGAGGCAGGCTGTCGAGGATCCCGCTGCTACGCCGCTTCGTCACCGGAGCGGAGGACATCGCCCGTGACCGGGGGTTCATCAACCAGATCGAGACCGCCCTGGACCAGGCAAACCTGCCGCTGCGTCCCGGTGAGGCAATCGCAGGCATCATCGGTATCGCCGGATTGGTCGGCTTGATGGTCATGGTGTTCCAACAGAGCCCCATCTGGGGTGGCGCAAGCGGGATCTTGATCCTCGCCATTTCGGTCATCATGGTGCAAGGAGTTGCGTCTCGTCACAAGACCAAGTTTGAGAACCAGCTCCCCGATACGCTGAACCTACTGTCGACCTCACTCAGATCGGGCTACTCGCTGCTGCAGGCAGTGGAAGGCGTTGCCGCGGAAGCTCCTGAGCCGACTGCCCGCGAATTCGGTAGAGCTATGACCGAAACCCGGCTGGGTCGATCGCCGGTTCTTGCTCTCAAGCAAGTTGCCGACCGTATGGAGTCGCTCGACTTCGACTGGGCTGTGCTTGCCATCAGCATCCAACGTGAAGTTGGTGGAAACCTCGCCGAGGTGTTGCAGACCGCAGCTGATACGATGCTGCAGCGCAACCGGCTACGCCGCGAAATGAAGGCGTTGACCGCAGAAGGCCGAGTCTCCGCCTACGTGCTGGGATCACTTCCGGTCGCTCTGTTTTTCTTCCTCTTCACGTCACGGCGTGACTATCTCCAGCCGATGCTGGACTCGACAACAGGACTGGTGGCCCTCGGTGGCGCTGTGTTCATGTTGTTGGTGGGAATCTTCTGGCTCTCCAAGATTGTGAAGGTGGATGTCTGATGGACCAGGCACTATTTGCTGCGATTGCAGTTGGGGTCACCATCGGTGCAACTGCCATTTTTATCGGCGGCGGAGTAATCCGGGCCCGAGCTAGCGCGTCGCGGCGGTTGGCAGGGCTTCGTGAATCACGAATCGACGTACTAGACAAGGGCTTCTCCGAAAGGGCCGTTGCTCCGATGTTCCAGGGTGTCGGTCGGTTGTTCATGCGCTACACCCCCCAGGGTTGGGGAGCGCGTGTAGATAGGCGATTGATAATTGCCGGCTGGTCGCCGCGCATTGACGCCAGTTCCTGGGCGGCGATCAGGGTTCTTGGCGCGGTCTTCGGCGTCCTTCTGGCGTTCTATGTGCAGGGACAGTTGACCGGATCATCACGGCTCGTCGCCACCGTCGGTGCCCTCTTGGTGGGTGCTCTCGGTCCCGAGGCGATTCTCAGCCGCCGAGTTGACGAGCGTAAGGAGAAGATGGAACGCGATCTTCCCGATGTCATCGATCTCCTGGTCATTAGTGTGGAAGCTGGCCTTGGGTTCGAGGCTGCTCTGGGTCGCGTTGTGCAGAACGTTCCGGGCGAGCTCAGCGACGAGTTCTCGCGGATGTTGCAGGAAACACGAGTCGGTGTCAGTCGCAACCGGGCACTCCGCTCGCTTGCCGAACGCACCGACGTTGATGATCTGAACACTTTCATTATGGCCCTGACTCAGGCCGACGCATTTGGTGTCTCGATCTCGCGCATGTTGCGAGTACAGGCAGACGAGATGCGGGTGCGGCGCAGGCTACGCGCGCAGGAGCGTGCTTTTGCTGCTCCGGTAAAGATGACATTCCCGCTGGTGTTGTGCATCTTCCCCGGCATCTTTGCGGTGCTGTTGGGTCCTGCTGCGATTCAGATCTCTGAAACCATCCTGTAGGCCGCTGTGCCGCGGCTCCGTGTCTCTCACTTACGGTTCTTCGTCCCGCTGATTGTCCTTGCATGGCGAGCGTCATTGCCAATCGGAGATAACTCTTTCCTGTGGCACGTCCGGGCGGGCACGGTGCAACTCGATCTTGGCAAGGTCCTGACTACTGACATATTTTCCTTCACGGCATACGGCGAGGCGTGGCGGACGCAATCGTGGCTGGCTGAACTCGCCTATGGATGGTTAGAGAACCTGACCGGAGGCATCGGCTGGGTCCCCGTCATGAAGTTCATCGCCATGTCGGTCACAGTGGTTCTTGTCGCCATCGTCGTTCACAAGGTGGTGGGTCGGCGCAGCGGAGTCACGCTGGCCGCGTTGCTGCTACTGGTATGGCAAGCCGTGCCCTTCGGTGTTGCCCGGCCGGCTCTCTTGGGATTTGCTCTGCTTGCTGTGGTCGTTGCTTTCGCTCACATGGATCGCCGACCCCTGTGGCTTCTCCCCATTCTCTTTTGGTTCTGGGCCTCCGTACACGGGATGTTCGTCGTTGGTCTGGGGTATCTGCTCCTGGATGCTCTCCGGCGCCGGTCACGGCGTCAGATGGGGGCAGTTGTGATCTCGGGGGTGGCAACTGCCTTTACCGCTCACGGCTTGGGTGCATGGTGGATACTGCTTCAATTCAGCAGGAGTAGCGGTGCTCTCGACTTGATAAGGGAGTGGCTTCCTCCAGATTTCTCGAACCCGTTCCTGATGCCATTACTGATTGTGATTCTTGGTGTCATAGTGGCGGGTACGTTGGGTCGGCTTGCTCCCGAAGACTTGTGGATCTTGGTGCCTTTTGTTGCGTTCGGGGTGATGGCAGAACGCAACGTGTGGCCGGCGACAATCGTGCTGGTCCCGTTGGCAGTGCGAGCTTTCAGCGCCGGCGTGAAGGAAGCCAAGGAGATTCGTGCCGAGCCGGTATTGGTCAACTGGGCGATCGCAGTACTGCTTGTCGGCGTCGCCGCCGTCGGGTTGTCGCAGACCATGACCTTGAGCGAGGACAGGTTTCCTGCGGATGCCGCGGTGCAGACGCTCGAATCCGGGCCGCTCTTCAACGGCAGCGCGGTGGGCGGGTATCTGATATACGCCGAATGGCCGGAGCGTGATGTCTTCATCGATGACCGTGCGGAACTGTACGGCGAGAATGGGTTCCAGCGGTTCCATGACCTCAAGTCGGGGGTAGCGGTTGCTGATACCTTTGCTGAACTCGGTATTGGGCAAGCGATCATCAAAGCCGATTGGCCGATCGCCGAGTACCTGGAGTTGCTCGGCTGGCAGTATCGGTATCAGGACGAGTTCTTTGTTGTTATGGGGCAGCCGTGAGCTAGCCGGTCAACAGCAGAGAGAAAGAGGGGCCCGAGTGGGCCCCTCTTCTTAGATAAACCGGCCGCCTTCTTAGAGGGTGGCTGCGATCTCGCTGAAGTTGGTTGAGACAGAGTCGCCGACGGCGGTGATGGCAATCAGCGCCACGATGGCGATGAGAGCGACCAGCAGCGCGTACTCGACAAGGCTGGCGCCTTCTTCGTCACTAAAACGGGTCTGAAGTGCATTCCAGATACTGAGCATGGTTTCGTTCCTCCTTGGCAGGGTGATCCACTGGCAATGTACCCCCAGAAGGGTCCATACCTCAATAGGCCGGGCGACCTATTCGACCACAATGAGTGGTCAGGCAAGTGCTCTACGTCCACGGTAGTTGATCGGAAAGGGTGCCCTCTTCCTGCTCGGTCTGCTAGTCCCTCTGGTGCGTTCGGTACGCTACTAGCGGTTAATCCCGAGGCGGATCGCCTCAACAACAGCTTGGGCGCGGTCAGTGATAGCCAACTTCTCGTAGATGCTTGCCAGGTGGTTCTTGACCGTCTTCTGCGATATGAACAAACGATCGGCAAGGTCCTCGGTGCCGCTTACACCTGATGAGAGCAGCTTGAGTACCTCTCGCTCCCTTGCGGTAAGGGCTGCGGCGCCCTCGTCCAGTGACGGCTGGCGGTGTCTGTCGAGGATGCCAGGGGTTTCCTCCTCGTCCAGGATGGTCTCGCCAGCGGCGACAGCACGGATCGCGGCCGCCAGATCAGGTAGAGGCGCTGACTTGGAAAGAAAGCCAACCGCACCGGCGGCCGCGGCCTTTCGTCGTTGTTCGTCGTCGGCGTGCATCGTTACCACGATGGCCAGAGGCCCGTCATCCATCTTGCGCAAAGCCCCAATACCGCTGAGCTTTGGCATTTCAATGTCGACCAGGATCACGTCGGGTGTCACCTTCTCAAGCACCGCGAGTAGTTCGCGACCATCGGCGGCAGTGGCGATTACTTCGATATCGGGGATACTGTCGAGGGCCTGCGATAACCCCTCACGCAGCATCGTGTGATCGTCGGCTATTGCTATCTGGATGATCAATTCAATCTGCCTCCCACGCAATGGTAATGCGGCTGCCTGTGGTGGGGGACGATTCGATCTGCAACGTGCCTCCAATCTGGGTGGCACGTTCACTCATCCCCAAGACTCCGTAGTGGCCCTTCGGCAGATTATCTGGGTCGAATCCGATGCCGTCATCGTGAATGCAGATTCTGCCTCGGTCACGGTCGACCTCCCCATCGATTCGCAGCTGCTGTGCTCCTGAATGCTCGACCGCATTGCGGACAGCTTCGGTCAGAATGGCGCGTAGCTCGACCGCAACCGCGGGACGAGGCGGACGGTGTTCGCGTATCTCGATGCGAATCTCGGGACCCGAGCCAGCAGATTCAGCGGCAATCTCATACGCTTGTTCGACAATCGAGGCGACGTTGTCATGCCGCAAGTCGCTCACGGTTGTTCTGACTTCTTCGACTAGCGCGGTGACCGCTTCACGGGTGCCTTTGAGATGCCGGGCCAATTCAGGGTCTGTGGTTGCGCTGTAGATGAGCATGTCGATGCGGAGGCCGAGCGATGCCAGCGAAGGCCCGATGTTGTCGTGGAGTTCGCGGGCCAGCCGAATTCGCTCCTCGTAGACGGTCCGATGGGCGATTCGCTGCACTAGAGACACGTTGTCGAACGCCAATCCGACCTGCCGGACGATCGGCTGGATGGCGGGGTCGTAGTCGGCCAGGCTGGTGCCTTCCTCCGGCCACAGTTCGATACGGCCCAGATTCATTCCCCTCATCTCGATGGGGTAGGTGTGTGTAGGGATGTCTTCGCTGATCTCTCCGTAACCGGCCACAACGACGTAGTCGCCGTCCTCTCGGGTGACGCTCACGCGCCCGCCAACAAAAGGAACGGATGCGGCCAAGTCGCGCAAGGCCACGGTGCCGATGGTTACCGGATTGAGCTCTTGGGTGTTGGCAAGTTCGGAAAGGCTCGTCAGCAGCGTGTGGGCGCTTTGGATGCGGTCGACCCGAGCCGACGCGGCGGCTTGCATTTCCGCGCTGTGCTCGCTGGTTTCGATCAAGATCCTGCGCACTTGCGTGAAGGTGATGACAACGAGGCCGTACAGAAATGCAGGCTGGATGGTCGACTCGTCGAGCAAAGGCTGTTCCAGCGCCCTGGCTATGACGAACAGGCCGGCGACAGAAAGTGCGCCCGTTTCCAGACCGATACGGAGTCCTAGAAAGCTGGCCGCAAAGAGAGTCGGGCTGGCCAGGAAGATGACGTAGCCAGATTCGGAGCCACCGGTCAGCGCCATGGCGATGAGCGATACGACGACCCCGAGCACCGCAAGCAGTTCGCCCCACTGCTCGGAGTTGCGGAGATGGCGGGGAATCGTCTGCATTGCAACGACCCAACCGCCGGTCAGGAGTGCAGATATTCCAACGTTGGCGGTGGGGCCGTCGATAACGGCGGTGATCGTTACGGCAAGCGTCAGTGAACTCCACAAGACAGCGCTGAGGACCCAATCAAGGCGTTGTTCCCATGGGTCGCGAGATGTGAGCATCGCCACAGGGTACAGTCGGGCTGATGAGACTCGAAGGCAATAAGCAACCCCCGCTGCGGGTGATCGTGAGTGGGGGAATAGGGAGTGGCAAGACGGCCGTGTTGCGCATCCTCAAAAGGCAAGGCGCTGTTGTCATCGAGGCAGATCGGATCGGTCACGAGGTCCTTGAGCCCGGAGGAGCCGCCCATGACGCGGTGGCCGCTCTGTGGCCGTCGGCGATGGTTGACGGACGGGTCGATAGGGCGTCGCTCGCTGCCATCGTCTTCACTGATGGAGAACAGCTCGCCTTGCTCGAGTCGATAACGCATCCAGCCATTCGGGACGAGATCGCGGCTCGTGTCGTGGCCGTAGGCGAGCACGACGTCGTGCTGGAGCTGCCATTTCGTAGCGAGTTGGCTGGTCCGGGGTGGACCCGGTTGATCGTGGACGCACCGACGGAACTGCGAATCCGGAGGTCGGTGGCCAGAGGGATGGCAGAGGCTGATGCGGCCAACCGACTGGCGGTGCAACCACAACGCGAGGAATGGTTGGTTGGAGCCGAGCACGTCATTGTCAACACCGGGACCCTTGCCGACCTGGAGCAAGCAGTGCGCAATGTCTGGCGGGAGCTCAAGGCTGGAGCCGGGTCTGGCTGAACGCTGATTCTTGTCAGCAGGGCCGAGTACGCTGGCGCTATGCGTCCCTTCAAGGTCCACAGTGACTTTCAACCCGCAGGTGATCAGCCAGAAGCGATTGCCCAGCTCGCCGCTGGCCTCGATCGGGGCGATCCTTTCCAAGCCCTGATGGGAATTACCGGGTCGGGGAAGTCGGCGACAGTGGCCTGGCTAATCGAACAGGTGCAGCGGCCCGCCCTCGTGTTGGCTCCCAACAAGGCGTTGGCTGCACAGCTCGCCAATGAATTCCGCGAGTTCTTCCCCGAGAATCGTGTCGAGTATTTCGTTAGCTACTACGACTACTACCAGCCCGAGGCGTACATCGCACAGAGCGACACCTACATCGAGAAGGAGTCGACGATGAACGATGAAATCGATCGGCTTCGGCATGCTGCGACTGCGGCTCTGCTCACTAGGGAAGACGTGATCATCGTTGCGTCGGTATCGGCGATCTACGGTCTTGGCTCGCCTGAGCAGTACGAGGGCCGATTGCTCCGTCTCATCCGCGGTGTCGAATATCCGCTCGGCGACGCCGTGCGGCGTCTCGTCGACATCCAATATGAGCGCAACGAGATCAACCTGGTCCGTGGCAAGTTCCGTCTCAAAGGGGACACCCTCGAGATCTTCCCTGCTTACGAAGAGACTATCTACCGCATTGAGTACTTCGGCGACGAGATTGACCGGATTATCCGGATGAACCCGGTTACGGGCGAGATTCTCGAAGAGTTACGTGAGGTATATGTCTATCCGGCCACCCACTATGTCGCCGAGCAAGAACGGGTGCTGCGTGCCGTGGCGGATATCGAGGTCGAGCTACACGACCGGCTAGGTGAGTTGGAGCGTAAGGGGCAGCTCCTCGAGGCGCAGCGGCTGCGGATGAGGACGTCGTACGACATGGAGATGATGAGGGAGATCGGTACCTGTGCGGGTATCGAGAACTATTCCCGCCATCTGGATGGTCGAGAACCAGGTACACCGCCCTATACATTGCTGGACTACTTTCCCGACAACTACATCACCATCATCGACGAGAGCCATGTGACTATTCCACAGATCCATGGTCAGTACGCCGGTGACCGCAGTCGCAAGACCGTTCTTGTCGACCATGGCTTCCGCCTTCCATCAGCTATGGACAACCGGCCGATCACATTCGAAGAATGGTTCGAGCGCACCAAACAGTGTGTTCTCCTTTCGGCGACCCCCGGACAGTGGGAGCTTGATGTCTCGTCGCAGATTGTCGAACAGGTGATTCGACCGACTGGTCTGGTCGATCCCGAGGTTGTGGTTCGCCCGACCAAGGGTCAAATCGACGACCTCGTGGACGAGATCCAAGAGCGTGCCGCCCGCGACCGAAGGGTCTTGGTAACGACCCTGACCAAGAAGATGTCAGAAGACCTCACCGACTATCTGCTTGAACTCGGGGTCAAGGCCCGGTATCTGCATTCGGATATCGACACTTTGGAGCGGGTGCAGATCCTCAGCGAGTTGAGGATGGGGGAGTACGACGTGCTGGTGGGCGTCAACCTTCTCCGTGAGGGGCTTGACCTTCCTGAGGTCGCACTGGTTGCCATCCTCGACGCCGACAAAGAAGGGTTTCTGAGGTCGCAGACCTCTTTGGTGCAGACGATAGGTCGTGCGGCGCGAAACGTTGAGGGGCAGGTGATCATGTACGCCGACAAGGTCACCGACTCGATGCAATGGGCAATTAACGAAACCAATCGCAGACGGCGCATCCAGACGGACTTCAACGAGGAGCATGGGATTGATCCGCAGACCATCCGCAAGAAGGTCACCGATATCCTCGGACTGTTGCAGACCTCGGATGCACCTTCAGCGGATCGTCGGGTTAGGGAGTTCCGGAATCGGGCCCCGCTGGATTTGGGCACGGATGATCTCACTCGCCTGATCCTCAGCCTTGAAGAAGAGATGCACGAGGCAGCTACGGATCTGCGCTTTGAGTATGCAGCTCGGCTGCGCGATGAGATCAACGAAATGAAGCGAGAACTGCGCGACCTAACCGAGGCAAGGCGATAGACGCACCGATTCGGGATCCGGTTGATATCGTCTGCGGGTGACCGATCCTAAACCTTCAGACATCAGCACAGCATCATGGCGTTTGCGCACCTACCCCATCGTGGTGCTGGCCGCCCTGGTTGGAGCCTTGCTGCTAGCAACTTCGGTCTATGACCGCGATGATCCGACCAGCCGGCTCGGTGGCGACTACCCCTCGTTCTATGGCGCAGGTTCGATCGTCCGAGATGGTGATTGGGACCAGTTGTACTCAGGAGAGCGGCAACAGCTAGAGCAAGCTGGTCTGATCGACGACGTGGGCGGCTATCTCTATTTTTCATATCCGCCGTTCGTTGCTGCGGTGTATGGACAGTTCGTCGGCTTCGGCTACCAGTGGTCCTTCCTCCTGCACACCCTCCTCCTCGGTCTCGCTCTGGCAGGTGCAGTACGACTGTTGTGGCCGTGGCTACAACACATGGGTCTCCCGCCTGTCGCTGTTACGGTTATTGCGTTGGGCTTCTATCCCGTCCTACGTGCGATTCCTGGTGGGCAGAACACCACCTTCAGCCTCCTTCTTGTTGCAGCCGCACTCCGGCTCGATCACGAAGACCAATCCGTGGCGGCTGGTTTCGTCGCCGCGATGTTGCTGTACAAGCCTCAGTTCGGTGTGGTTCTCGTGGCGCTGCTGCTGGTCGCAAGAAGATGGCGGATGCTCGCCGGTTGGCTGGCAGGTGCCGCTTCGTTGTATGCGATATCGGCAATGCTGATGGGCGGCGAGTGGGTGCGGGACTGGTGGGCGCAAGCCGGTGCCTTCCGAGATCTCAACCTTGACGCCAACGGTGCGAATTTTGTTTCCTTCCCCGGTTTCTTGGAGAACGTGCTTGGTCTGGGTTCTGGGCTGGCCTGGGCAGTCGGCTACGGACTGGCGGCGCTAGTGGGTGGCCTTGTTGCGTTCTACTGGTGGAAGAACCCAAACGACCTGGCGCTGCAGCGATGGACCCTGGCAGCAGCCGCAGTCGTCGTTGCCGCCCCCCAAACTCTGTACTACGACACCGGGTTGCTGTTATTGGGTCTCGTTCCGTTTTCGTTAGCGGGTAGCCGACGACTCCTGCTCGTTGTTGGGTCCCTACTTACCCTGTCCTGGACGCAGCTAGGAGCTGGCTCGCTTGCCTGGTCGCCCCTGGGGCCGATTGCCTGGGTTGGCGTGGCTTTGCTGCTCTACAGCGCCTTCCAATCCCGGTCGCCGCCGCAGGCGGCATAGCTCGGTGACCCGCGGAATCGTGTCACACCCTCCAACTACAATCGACCGACGGTCACATAGCTGACACAAGCGGAGGACGGCGCCCCGGTGGGTATTGAGAAAATTGTTATTAAGGGTGCTCGTGAGCACAACCTTGCCAATGTGGATTTGGAGCTCCCGCGCGATCAATTGATCGTGTTCACCGGCATCTCCGGTTCGGGCAAGTCCTCCCTTGCGTTTGACACCATCTATGCAGAGGGGCAGCGACGATACGTCGAGAGCCTATCGGCGTACGCCCGCCAGTTCCTCGGTCAGATGGACAAACCGGACGTCGATTTCATCGAGGGATTGTCTCCGGCGATATCTATCGATCAGAAGACGGCAAGCAGGAATCCTCGCTCCACGGTCGGCACCGTCACCGAGACCCATGACTACCTGCGCCTGTTGTACGCCAGAATCGGAATCCCACACTGTCCAGATGATGGATCTGTGGTAGCCAGACAAACCCCACAGCAAATTGTGGATCAGATCCTCAACCTCGAAGAGGGCTCCCGATTTCAGGTTCTGGCACCTGTGGTGCAAGGGCGCAAGGGGGAGTATGAGGCGCTGCTGGCCGACCTGATGAAGGACGGATTCAGTCGAGCCCGGATTGATGGTGAGGTGCGTGACCTCGCCGAGGACATAAAGCTCGACCGCTACTTCCAACACACCATCGAGGTTGTGGTCGATCGTTTGGTTCGTAAGGCAGGGATCGAGCAACGACTGACCGAGTCTCTGGAAACGGCGCTATCGCTCGCTGAAGGTGTTGCGCTCATCGATATCATCGATGGTCCCACGCTGACTTTCAGCCAGCACTTCGCCTGCCCGCAGTGTGGCCTGTCATTTGAGGAATTGCAGCCACGGAACTTTTCGTTCAACAGCCCCTACGGTGCCTGTACCTCATGCAGTGGCATCGGTACCCGCTATCAAGTCGATGCCGAACTTGCGATTCCGCAGCAGGACAAGAGCGTTGCCGAAGGCGTCATGGCGCCGTGGGCCGGACGACACCGGATGAGGTACTTCCAGCGGTTGCTCGCCTCGGTCGCCCAGGAGGAAGGCATCGACATAGATCGGCCCTTCCGCAAGCTATCCAAAAAGCACAAGGAGCTGCTGGTCAACGGCGCCGGCGGCAAGCCGTACACGGTGACCTATCAGAACCGTTTTGGCAGGCAGCGACGCTACGAAACCACCTACGAAGGTGTCGTTCCTTGGCTGCAGCGACGCTATCGCGACGCCGAGTCCGATGGTGCCCGCGAACAGTACCGCCAGTTCATGCGGGAGGTGCCCTGTGCCGAATGCGCCGGTGGTCGGCTGAACCCGATATCGCTGGCGGTGACCGTTTCTGGAAAGAACATCTTTGAGCTTTCGACGATGCCGCTGCGACGCGCTGTCGAGTGGTTGCGAACGGTCGAACTCAGTGATCGTGATCAGCAGATAGCTCGTCTCGTGGTCAAGGAAGTCGAGGCTCGTCTCTCGTTCCTCGTCGATGTCGGGTTGGAGTATCTGACCTTGATGCGCTCCGCGGCGACTCTGGCCGGGGGAGAGGCGCAACGGATTCGTCTGGCAACCCAGATCGGATCCGGATTGGTCGGAGTTCTGTACATCCTTGATGAGCCTTCTATTGGCCTACATCAGCGCGACAACCAGCGACTGATCGAGACACTGGTCCGGCTGCGAGACCTGGGGAACACACTGATTGTTGTCGAACACGACGAGGAGACCATCCGCATCGCCGATCACATCGTAGATATCGGCCCGGGGGCGGGTGCCCACGGCGGGAGGATTGTCGCTGAAGGCAGTCTCAAGGACATCATGAAGTCGTCGCAGTCCATAACCGGCGACTATCTGGCCGGTCGGCGTTCGATCTCCGTTCCCGGAACCAGGCGCATTGGTACGGGTGGCGCGATCTCCGTGGTGGAAGCCGCCGAGAACAATCTCGACCGCGTGTCCGTCGAGTTTCCCCTTGGCAAGCTGACGGCGGTGACCGGTGTGTCCGGCAGTGGCAAGTCGTCGTTGGTCCAGGAGATCCTCTCCAAGGGCTTGCATCACGAACTGCATGGCTCTCACGCACTACCGGGCAGACACCGTCGCCTCGCCGGTGTAGACCAAATCGACAAAGTCATCAACATCGACCAGTCGCCGATCGGGAGAACACCGCGCTCGAACGCAGCAACATATACGAAGGTCTTTGGCATAATTCGCGACCTGTTTGCCGCCACTACCGATGCAAGGATGCGTGGCTACAAACCTGGACGATTCTCGTTCAACGTTGCCGGTGGTCGTTGTGAGACCTGCAAGGGTGACGGCACTATCCGCATCGAGATGCACTTTCTCCCCGACGTCTACATCCCGTGCGAGGTCTGCAAGGGAAGGCGCTACAACCGGGACACGTTGCAGATCACTTTCAAGGGCCATTCGATCGCCGATGTGCTGGACATGTCGGTCGAAGAGGCGCTGCACTTCTTCGAGAATCAGCCGCGCATCGCCAGGGTCTTGGAGACCCTGTTCGACGTTGGACTTGGCTATGTCCGTCTCGGGCAGCCGGCGCCGACGCTCTCTGGCGGAGAGGCGCAACGCGTCAAGCTCGCCTCAGAACTCGGCAAGCGCGCAACAGGCCGCACCTTCTACATTCTCGACGAGCCGACAACGGGGCTGCACTTCGAGGACGTTCGCAAACTACTGGGGGTGCTGCACCGTCTTGTCGACGCCGGCAACACCGTGGTCGTCATCGAACACAACCTCGATGTGATCAAGACCGCGGACTGGATAATTGATCTCGGACCGGAGGGCGGCGAGGACGGCGGACACCTGGTCGCGGTCGGCACCCCCGAGGATGTCGTCGAGGTTTCTGAGTCCTATACCGGGAAGTTCCTCAGAGACGTTCTTGTCTCCCCACGACCATGAGTGAGTGGATCCAGCACGGCGAATGGTGGCTGGAAGAGATAGCTGACGACGCAATCTACGGCCTGGACGTCATTCCGCTTGCGCAGGACCTTATCGGTGACGGGCGTGGTGTCGTACTGGACCTCGGGTGTGGCGAAGGCCAAGTGATGAGAGCATTGCCGGGGTCGGTAGTCGGTTGCGATGTCTCGCCGCGTCTACTTGAAGATGCCTGCCTCGCCGGTCCGGTGGTACGAGCCAATCTTCCCGATCTTTCCTGGCTCAAGACGGATTCCGTAGATCTAGCCTATGCGGTTCTGGTCCTCGAGCACCTTGCGGATGAAGACATCTTTGCGTCGGCGAGTCGGGTAGTTCGTAGGGACGGGAGCTTTGTCTTGGTGATGAACCATCCGGCGTTCACAGCAGACGGGGCCGGACCAATCATGGACCCAAGCGATGGCGAAATGTTGTGGCGCTGGGGTCGCTACTTCGAGAAGGAGGCCTGTGCGATGGATACCAGGCGTGGTGCAGTGACCTTCTATCACCGGCCCCTGGCCACCATATTGAATACAGCGTCCGATGCCGGATGGGTCTTAGAGCGATTTGTCGAAGTGGGGTTCAGTAAAGCCGCTATAGCAACCGAACCTGGATATCTTGGCCAAGAGCAAATGCCTCGGCTACTGGGAGCGCGCTGGATGAACACTCAAGGTGGTCGAGGTTTGCGCCGATGACAACGTGTTAACCACGGAGGATGTTATGGACGGTTTCTACGTCGCATACGAATACGGAAGCGGAGCAGCCTGGGCTTTCGTCAAAGCAGAGACACCCGACGATGTTGTGGCAGAGATGCCCGAACTCGATGTATACGAGACACCGCCGGAGTGGATGACAGTCGAAGATCTCCATCGGGTACGCGAGCACGCATCGGTCGATTTCGACGGTGGTGTCAGCCTCGATCATATTCTTGACGCCAGCAGGCGTCTCTCTCTGGCGGCCGCTTCTTAAGGTCGCTATCAAAGGACACGTTCTGCTGTATTGAGGTATGGCAGAACGTGTAGGTCATGTGGCGTAGCATCACCTAGATGATGCAACGACCACCAGCGTCGACCATCCCTGACGGGCCCGGGGTCTACCTCTTCCACGGGTCCGATGGTCGCGTTCTCTACATTGGCAAGGCGAAGTCGTTGCGGAAACGGCTTGCCAACTATTTCGGTGGCGACCTCCTTGACCGGACCCGGCTCATGGTCAGTGAGGCGGAGACGGTTGAGTGGATAGTCACCGACTCCGAGGTTGATGCGCTGATGCTCGAGTACACACTTGTGCAGAAGCATCAACCACGCTTCAACATCAAGCTGCGTGACGACAAGAGCTTCCCGTACCTGGCGATAACCCGGTCTCAAGATTGGCCGCGCATCATGGTTATGCGTGGCAAGCGGCGCAAAGGGGTCCAGTATTTCGGACCGTACGTACATGCCTATGCGATTCGACAGACTCGCGATCTGCTGCTGCGAACCTTCCCTATTCGGTCCTGTACCGATACCAAATTCAAGACGCATGCATCACTGGGACGACCGTGTCTTCTGTTCCATATCGAGAGGTGCTCGGGTCCTTGTGTTGGCGAGGTCTCTGCTGAGGACTACATGAGGGACGTCGATGGGCTGGCCGCGTTCCTCGATGGGGATCGTGCAGACCTGACGGCGCAGCTTCGCAGTCAGATGACTGAGGCGGCCGATCGTCAAGAGTTTGAACATGCGGCCCGGATCCGTGACCAACTAGGTTCGGTGGGAAAAGCGTTGCAGCGTCAGGAGCTGGTGTCGGAGCGTCAGGAAACATTCGACCTCGTTGCGGTGGAACAAGATGATCTCGAGGCTTCTGTGGTTGTCTTCAACGTAACCAGGGGGCGGCTGACCGGGCGTAGGACAAGCATCATTGACAAGGTCGAGGACGTGACTTCGGCCGAGTTGGTAGGGATTGTGCTCCGGCAGATTTATGGAGGCGATGTTCCACCACGTCTGGTGGTTGTGCCCGAGCTGCCAGTCGATCCTGAGATCTGGACCGCATGGCTATCGCAACGACGTGCCTCGCGAGTCGAGCTCCGCGTGCCCCAGCGGGGTGCAAAGCGGCGGCTTCTCGATACGGCTGGCGCCAATGCCCGTGAAGAATTCGCTCGCCACAGACTGAAACGAGCATCGGACCACAACGCACGGGCCAAGGCGTTGCGCAGTCTGCAGGAGCACCTGGGAATGGAGAAGGCGCCACTGCGAATCGAGTGTTACGACATCTCGACCATCCAAGGTAGCGACACCGTCGCCTCCATGGTTGTGTTCGAAGACGGTCTCCCCAAGAAATCCGAATATCGCCGCTTCAAGATCCGCAGCTTCACCGGCCAGGATGACTTTGCGGCTATGGAAGAGGTTCTACGTAGGAGATTTGGTGCCTACGTCGCAGACTTGGATCTGCCGCTAGAGGATCGTGGCAAGTTCGCCTACCCGCCCTCATTGGTCGTCATCGACGGTGGAGCGGGGCAGCTTGGACGTGCCGTCAAAGTCCTTGATCACTTTGGGCTAGATATCCCGGTTGTGGGTCTTGCCAAAAGACTCGAGGAGGTCTACCAGCCGGAGACTGAGAAACCGTTGCTGATTCCACGAGGTGAGGAAGCCCTCTACCTGTTGCAGAACGTGCGCGACGAAGCGCATCGGTTTGCCGTGACCTACCATCGCAAGCTGCGGGGCAAGCGGATGGTTGACTCGGTTCTTGACTCGGTGCCCGGCCTCGGTCCCAAGCGAAAGAAGATGCTGTTGCGAAGATTTGGCTCGCTGAAACGATTGCGCACCGCTACGTTCGAGGAGATCTCAGAGGTAGTGCCAGATGATGTCGCCACCAAGCTGGTAGCGACTCTGACCGGTGCCGGCGGAGGGAGATAGGCGTGAGCCAGTCAAGAGCAGTCATCATCACCGGAATGTCGGGGGCCGGCCGGTCCCAGGCAGCGAAGGTTCTCGAGGATCTTGGCTACTTCGTTGTAGACAATCTGCCCGCCCAAATGATCAAGTTCCTAGTCGACCAAGTTGGCGTCGCCGAGGGCAAGCAGGAACGCATCGCAGTGGTCGTGGACACCCGTGGAGGGGTTACGTACGAGGCGTTGGACCAGGCGTTGAAGAGTCTTTTGCAGCGAGGCGTCCGAACCACCGTGTTGTTCATGGATGCCGACGACGCCGCCATCGAGCGTCGCTTTGAAGAAACCCGACGCCGCCACCCGATCGAGGTGGGGACGCTTCCCGAGCGTATCGCCACCGAACGGACTGCATTCGAAGAGATACGGGGTCTCGCCGACGTCATCATCGATACCAGCGACCTCAACGTTCACGAGTTGCGAGACAAGGTAGTTGAAGCGTTTGAGGCACCCGATCAGATGCGGCGGCTGCGGGTGGATGTGATTTCGTTCGGCTTCAAGAAGGGGACACCGCGGGTTGTCGATGTCTTGCTTGACGTGCGTTTTTTGCCGAACCCGCACTGGATTCCCGATCTGCGTCCTCTCACCGGTCACGATGCACCGGTGCGTGACCATGTTCTGGAGGCGGATGATGCTGTGGCCTTTGTCGACAAGACGATGGATCTGTTTCGGTTCCTTCTGCCTCGCTACGAGGCTGAAGGCAAGGCCTATCTGACGATCGGTATTGGGTGCACCGGTGGTCGACACCGGTCGGTTGCCTTGGCAAACGAATTTGCCCGTCTTCTCACCGACGAGGGTTTTGACGTCAAGGTCAGTCATCGCGACACTCCGGATCCAAGTGAGTAGCCCCCTCGGTACCCCATTATCGGAGGCGCTTGAACAGGCATTGGCGACCGATCGGCAGGGTCCCCATGTCGTCGCCGTCGGTGGCGGTACCGGTCTTGCCGCCGCGCTCCACGCCATCCAGCGCTATGCCGGACGCATCGATGCCATTGTCACTGTCGCCGATGACGGCGGCTCGTCGGGGAGGCTTGCACCCGACCTGGAGATTCCACCGCCCGGAGACATCCGCAAGTGTCTTGTGGCATTGACGCCAGAGGCATCCATATGGAGAGATCTTTTTGAGTATCGCTTTGAGGGAGCTGATGTCAGCGGGCATTCACTTGGGAACCTGATCATCGCAACATTGGCTGATCTCAAGGGTGACTTTGCCGAGGCGCTTCGCTTCGTCGAGCAGTTGCTCGGCGCGGTTGGCTCAGTGATTCCTGCGTCAGGGGAGCGTCTTCATATCGAAGCGATGGTTGATGGAATCGAGGTACACGGGCAGGTGGCGCTGGCGCTGAGCAGAGGTCATATCGAGGAGATGCATCTGGTCCCTCGCCATGCTCTTGCCAACCCTGCGGCTATCGATGCCATCGAAGTTGCGGACCAGATTGTCATTGGTCCCGGGAGCCTCTACACCTCGCTGCTGGCGAGCTTGTTGGTGCCAGGAATCACCGAGGCGATCAACAGAACCGAGGCTCGACTCGTGTACGTCGCCAACGTCAGCACCCAGGACGGAGAGACTCTGGGAATGGACTGTGCGGACCACTTAGATGCACTGATTGGAATGAGTGGAATGAGACCTCCTGCTGCTATCGTCGCCAACGAGACGTCGGTGACGTTTCCGCCTCCTATCACGGCCGTTATGGTCGACGAGGAGGTATTGGCAACTTACGGTGTTGACGTTGTCTCTGGTCACCTTGTGGACGATCAGTCAGAGGTACCGAGGCACGATGCCGTGCGCCTTGGCGGCGTGCTGGCGCGTCTCATCTGATACCCACTAGGTGAAGGACCATCATGAAGGTAGCAATCAACGGTTTCGGTCGTATTGGCCGCAACTTCTTCCGAGCAGCCAAGAAGAGCAATGCGAACATTGACTTGGTAGCGGTCAACGACTTGACCAATGCCGAAACGTTGGCGCATCTCCTCAAGTACGACAGCGTCCACGGAACGTATCCAGGCGACATCGCGGTCGTTGATGGCGATCTGATCGTTGATGGCGATCGTTTCAAGGTCTACTCAGAGCGTGATCCCGAGAACCTTCCGTGGGGCGAGCTTGGTGTCGACGTGGTCATCGAGTCCACCGGTATCTTCCGTAGCCATGAGGCAGCTTCCAAGCACATCACCGCGGGCGCCGAGTTTGTCTTGATCTCCGCTCCTTCGGGTGACGCCGACATCTCTGTGGTGCTCGGGGTCAACGACGGCGAACTCGACCCGTCGCAGCACAAGATCATCTCCAACGCCTCGTGCACGACCAACTGTATTGCTCCCATGGCCAAGGTCCTCGACGATGCTTTCGGTATCGAGCGGGGCATGTTCACCACCGTGCACGCCTACACCAACGACCAGGCGATCCTCGACATGCCACACAAGGATCTCCGTCGCGCTCGCAACGCCGCGGGCAACATCATCCCGACCGCCACTGGTGCTGCCAAGGCCATCGGCAAGGTGTTGCCAAGCGTTGAAGGCAAGATGCAGGCGATGGCGATGAGGGTTCCCGTTCCTGACGGCTCCATCACCGACCTCGTGGTAACGCTTGGCAAGGACGTAACCCTGGATGAGGTAAACGGAGCCTTCAAGGCCGCTGCTGAGGGGCCGCTCAAAGGCATCCTTCGCTACACCGAGGATCCGATCGTCTCCAGCGATATCGTTGGAGACCCTGCCTCGTGCATCTACGACGCCTCCGCGGCGATCGTGCCGGGAGACAACATGGTCAAGGTTCTCGGTTGGTATGACAACGAGTGGGGCTACTCAAGCCGTCTCGTCGATCTTGTCGGCCGACTTGGCTGAATACAACGAATCGGCACAACTGTGAAGACCCTCCCAACGCTCGACTCGCTACGAGTCGAAGGGAAGACGGTTCTCGTACGTTCTGATTTGAACGTACCGCTGGACAATGGGGAGGTGGCTGACGATTTTCGGATCGGAGCCAGCCTCCCCACTATCCAGGCGCTTCTGGCCAGGGGAGCCAAGGTTGTCGTATGCAGCCATCTCGGACGCCCCAAGGGCGTCGACGAGGCGCTTCGCCTGGACCCGGTTGCCGACCGTCTCTCCGAGCTCGGGGGATTTCCGGTCAACAAGATCGACGTCGTGGCGGGCGAGGCTGCTGAGGCAGCGATCGCGGCAGCCGATGCCGGGACCGTCACCCTGCTCGAGAACACCCGGTTTGAGCCGGGTGAGAAGAAGAATGATCCCGACTTGGCGGACGCATTGGCGAGGCTCGCTGATGTGTTCGTGTTGGACGCCTTTGGCACGGCTCACCGCGCCCACGCCACAACCGTAGGAGTCGCGGAGCGGCTTCCGGCGGCTGCTGGCTACCTGCTGGAAAAGGAGGTGAGGGCGCTGTCGTCGTTGCTGTCCGACCCGGAACACCCATATCTGGTGATCCTGGGTGGGGCCAAGGTGTCGGACAAGCTGGCTGTCATGGAGCACCTGCTGCCACGTGTCGACAGGATGATCGTCGGCGGTGGGATGTGTTTCACCCTGCTTAAGGCGCAGGGCTACGAGATCGGCAACTCGCTCGTGGAGGAATCGATGGTTGACGTGGTCGGCGGCCTGCTGGACGGTGAGTACGGGCACAAGATCATGTTGCCGACAGATGTAGTTGCGGCGAAGGCTTTCGCCGAGGATGCCGAGCATGTCGTGACGTCGGTGGCAGAGATTCCGGATGAATGGATGGGCCTCGACATCGGACCCAAGTCGATTGCAGCATTCCGTGCGGCTGTTGACGAGGCAAGAAGCGTGTTCTGGAACGGCCCAATGGGCGTCTTCGAGTGGGAAGCGTTCCGTGCCGGCACAGCCGGGGTAGCCGAGGCCCTGGCGAACACCGAAGGGTTCACCGTGATCGGTGGCGGCGACAGCGTCGCCGCAATCCGATTGCTAGGTCGTGAAGACCAAATCACACATGTCTCGAGTGGCGGCGGTGCCGGCCTCGAGTTTCTAGAAGGAAAGAAACTACCGGGCATCACAGCCCTGGAGAGGTGGAACGATGCGTAAGGATCTCATGGCGGGCAATTGGAAGATGCACTCGACGCATCTTGATGCCATTCAGATGGTGCAGAAGCTCAGCTACCGGCTGGATGCGGCCGATTATGAGCGTGTTGATGTCGTCGTCTGTCCGCCGTTCACCGCGTTGCGTTCTGCGCAGACGGTGATCGAGTCGGATCATCTCCAGATCGATCTCGGTGCGCAGCACTGCTTCTACGAGGAAAAGGGTGCGTACACCGGTGAGGTATCACCCCAGATGCTTGCCAAGCTATCGGTGTCGTATGTGATTGCCGGTCACTCGGAGCGTCGCCAAGTCTTTGGCGAGACCGACGACGATGTGAACAAGAAGGTCAAGGCCATCCTGGCCGCAGAGATGATTCCGATCATGTGCTGCGGGGAGACCGATGACGAGAAGGAACAAGGTCTGACCGAAGAGAAGGTTGGCAGCCAGGTCCGCTTGGGGCTTCAGGGTCTCACTGCCGAGCAGGTTGCTGGGATGGTCATTGCCTACGAGCCGATCTGGGCGATCGGGACTGGCAAGACGGCCAGCGCCGACGACGCCGGAGACATGTGCACTTTTGTCAGGAACACGGTTGCCGAGCAGTTCGGCGAAGCCGCCGATTCGGTTCGGATCCTTTACGGCGGTTCGGTGAAGGCGGGGAACATTGCAGGCCTCATGGCCAAGCGTGACATCGATGGCGCATTGGTTGGTGGCGCAGCTCTCGATCCGGACAGCTTTGCGTCAATCGTTAGGTATTGGGTATAGGCGAACTCACTCCGTGAGTTCGTTGGGAGTCCCCAGGGCGGGACTCCTGGGAACCCAGCGCGTTCCTTGGGAGTCCCCAAAGCGGGACTCCAGGGAGCTCGTCAGTCCCCCCCCTCGGGGGAAGATACCGCCGAAGTAGCCGGTGGTAGGGGGGAACGCTGCGCGTTCCTTGGGGACTCCGGGGAACCCACCGAGTTCCAGCCCGCGGTCCAAGCGGCACTAGTCCACGCGGGCACGCTCGAATAGCCATTGCACTGTGGTCACATCGCGCCCACTGTTGGTAGTGACCACGCTACTGGGGGTAGCGGCAGACGATTGGGGCTTCCCGCATTTATGTGGGAAGAGGTGGACTATGTACAGGGCAGTATTCGAATTCAGGCTAACCCGCCGGGTCGACTGGTCGGGTGATCTGGCCGCGTTCTATGAGCACGTAGAAACTGTTCAAAAGAGCATCGCCGCCACCGATCTCATCGACGATGTTCGAGTGATCACCGATATGGCGGCCTCGCGGCTCACGCTCGACTTTCTTGTTGATGCGCAAGACAAGAAGGCTGCGGAAGCCGGTGCCACCTACGTCGTGAGTCGCTCGATCGCTGAGAGCGGAGCGCGCCAGCTTGGATTGGCGTCAAGCCAGGAGCCCGGGGCGACAATATCCGCCCGAACCGACCTGCACACCCCGATCTGGCAACGACAACGGATTAGCGTCGCGTCCGCCGCGTAATCGTCCGGTAAGCTCAAGGCGTCGAATGGAGGCCTATGCGGCGTGTCTTTGCTGCGCTATCTGTGGTGGCGCTCGTCGCGGCGGCGTGCAGCGGCGGCGGCAGCGATGTGTCGCAGAGCAGCTTTGTCATCAGCACCACCTCTACTACCGCAACTACCCCGGCAGACGAGACCATCCCGACAGATGCTGGAACGGCGGCCGCCCTCGCCGAGCCGACACACGGTGGCGTTGTTGTCGTCGCTGACGACCAAGAACCCCCAACTCTCAATCCCTATGCAGAGGGTGGCGATAATTTTATTGTCTCGATCATCGGTCAAGCTCATCTCGCGGGAGCCTTTGACATTGATGGCACCACTCTCGAACTGATCCCAGAACTGCTTTCTGAGTTGCCGTCAGCGGGCAATGGGGGAGTGTCGGTTAACGAAGACGGGACCATGACGGTTCGCTACGAGATAAGAGATGAAGCGGTCTGGAGTGACGGGGTCCCGATCTCGGGCCACGACTTCGAGTTCACTCTTGATGTGATGATGAACCGACGCGCTGGAGACATTGAGCTTCCCTATGACGTAGTGGCCACCGAGGCGGATGCTAAGACCTTCGAATTCACTCTGGCCACCCCCACCGTCGTCTACGAGATGATGTTTCCATTCGTGATCCCAAAGCATGCGGTTGATGACTCTGACTTCCTGACCGACTGGAACGAGGCCATGTGGCCGGCGGCGGGTCCGTTCGTGTTCGAGGAGTGGCAGCGCGGCGAGTACATTCGCCTGATCCGCAACGACAACTACTGGAAGCAGGACCCCGACACTGGGGACGACCTGCCATACCTCAATGGTGTCGAGTTTCGATTCATCCCGGAGACTGAATCGCTGATTGGTGCGTTCTCTCGCCGCAGGGTGGACGTTATTCAGCCACCCCCGGCCCCGGAGACGATTGATCGCCTACGTGACCTAGAATCCGCAGGTGCCGCGGTGCACGTGCGGGCCGGACCCGTATGGGAGCACCTCAATTTTCAGTTCGGGCCAGACAATCGCAACCCAGACTCTCTCAACGAGTACACCGCGTTTCGCCAGGCAGTGGCCTACGCAATGGATAGCGACGTAATGGCACAGCTTGTCGGTTGGGAGCCGATCACCTCGATCTTGCATCCCGGGGTCGGCGAGGGGCCGTGGACTCAGTACGGCTACGACGTGGAACGGGCTACTGCATTACTTGCTGAGGCCTGCGAGCTTGCCGGCCGCGACTGCGCTACTGATTCGCCACAAATGGTGTTCTCCACGACGAGCAATGCTGACGCACGGCCCCGCATCGCCGATTACGTGAAAGCAACGCTGGCCGACATCGGGGTTGACGTCGAGTTGCAGCTCGAGGACTCGCAGTTGTTCTTTGGCGAGACTCTCGACGATGGGACCTGGGATGTGGGCTGGTGGGCATGGGTGACAAATGCCGGCATCAGCTCGTCGGTGGGCATTCTCGATGTATTCGATCCGGACGCACCAGCGCCCGACGGTGGCAACTACTACCGGTGGGGCACGACTGACTCATCAGTCAAGGATGACGCGGTTGATAGGTTCCGCGACATACTCGCGATTACCCGCGAGACGGTCGATCCGGGTGAGGCAGCGACTCTGGCCCAAGCCGCGGAGCAGATCCTCGCCGACAATGCGGTAGTTATCCCGGTGGGTGCCCGCAGCGTCGTCGGTGCGGTGTGGGCCGACTCGATCGCCGGCTTTGTGATGACCCCCAGTCAGGCGAGCCACACCTGGAACATCGAGTTCTGGCATCGTCTCGATCTGTGATCGGAACCGATACTGCGCTACCTTCTGGGTACAACGATTAGGAGCGCACAGATGGCACAACTAGTACTTCTTCGTCACGGCCAATCGACTTGGAACCTGGAAAACGTGTTCACCGGCTGGACCGATGTTCCTCTTTCGGAAAAGGGAGTGGAAGAGGCCAAGGCTGGCGGTCAGATCATGAAAGAGGAAGGTCTCGCATTTGACGTGGCGCATACCTCTTTACTGAAGAGAGCGATCAACACTCTCCACCTTGCGCTCCACGAGATGGATCAGGTGTGGATTCCTGTCGTTAAGCATTGGCGGCTCAATGAGCGTCACTATGGAGCACTCCAGGGTCTCAACAAGAAACAGACGTCAGATCAGCACGGCAAAGAGCAGGTCCAGGTGTGGCGCCGTTCCTACTCAACCCCGCCGCCGGCACTCGATCCGATGGACGAGCGTCACCCAGGCAATGATCCCCGCTATTCATGGATGCCATCTGATCTCTTACCGGCAACCGAGTGTCTGGAAGACGTTGTCGATCGCATGCTTCCGTATTGGTTCGATGCCATAGTCCCCGATCTGCGTGCCGGCAAGCAGGTGATCGTGGCCGCCCACGGCAATAGCTTGCGTGCCCTTGTCATGCATCTCGATGGAATCTCTGAGGACGACATCACCGGTCTCAACATCCCGACGGGGATACCGCTGCTCTACGAATTGAATGAAGACCTTCGTCCAATTTCAAGCCGCTATCTCGGCGATGCGGAGGCCGCAGCCGCCGCCGCAGAAGCTGTCGCCAAACAAGCCGGCTAGCGGGTAGGTTTGAATATGCCACGGCTGGCTCGTGGTTCTGCTCGGCCAAGTAGATAGCGGTTTCCAGAACCTGCCTGGTCGAAACTTGATCTTCTCACCAGAAGGCTCCATACTGCGCGCTTGACGGCCCGCGTCTGCGGGCCCCGTGTGAGAAAGGGAAACCCTTGGCATCAGTCGTCGCAGCGCTTCACGCGCTCGTGTCGTTAGGTCTCATTTTCCTCATCCTGCTTCACGCAGGGCGAGGTGGAGGCGTATCTGACATGTTCGGTGGTGGTGGGTCGACTGGAGGCTTTTCAGGCTCCAACGTGGTCGAGCGCAATCTCGACCGGATCACGGTCGCCGCATCTGCGGTGTTCGCGGTTACCACTGTCGCTCTTACGTGGCTTTGGCGTTAGACACTGATCTCAACAGTTTCCCAACACGGAATACCAAGGAGGCAACACCTTGAATCGATTGTGGCGTAGCCGCAAGGTGTTGTGGTTTGCTGCTCTTCTCGCTTTCGCTCTAGTCGCTGCCGCGTGCGGCGACTCGGACGATGGCGCTGATGAGACAACAGCAGCACCAACCACAGCAGCAGCAGAAGAAGAAACAACAACAACAGCAGCTCCAACTACTGAAGCACCAGCCGAAACCACGACTACTGCCGATCCCGGCAAGCAGTACGGTGGCGAGGTCGTGGTTGCTGATGACCAGGAGCCCCCTACCCTCAACTGGGCAGTGCCCGGTGGAGACAACTTGATCGTCGCTCGTATTGGCGAGGCCTACTGGGCCGGTGTCCAACAGATCAACGGCTTCACTCTTGAGCTCGACCCCGAGCTCGTAACAGAGTTGCCGACCACCAGTAACGGTGGCGTTACCGTCAATGATGACGGAACGATGACGGTCAATTATCAGATTCGTGACGAGGCCATGTGGTCAGACGGCACCCCCATTAGCGGTGCCGACTTCCAGTTCACGCTGGACATCATCCTCGATCCCGATCTTCCGATCGACAAGACGAATTACACGGACATCACGACAACTGACGTTGGCGATAAGACGTTCTCATTCACTCTTGCTCAGCCAACGGCGCAGTATGAACTGATGTTCTCTGCACTCATCCCGAAGCATGCGGTTGAAGGCTCTGACTTCACCACGGACTGGAATGAGACCATGTGGCCATCCGCTGGTCCTTTCGTGTTCGATTCATGGCAAAAGGGCGAGTTCATCAAGGTCGTCCGCAACGAGAACTACTGGAAGACCGATGCCGAGACCGGGCAGCAGCTGCCTTATCTCGACAGCGTCGTCCTGCGGTTCATCCCTGAGACTGAGTCAATCATCACTGCCTTCAAGGGCCGTGAAGTTGACATCATTCAGCCTCCTCCAGCCACCGAAACAATCGAAGCTCTGCAGGCTCTTGAGTCTGAGGGTGCGATCGTTGAGGTCTTGAGCGGTCCGGTTTGGGAGCACCTGAACTTCCAGTTCGGTCCTGGGCGTCTGACCAAGAACGAGGACTCGTCTAACGAGAACTTGAACTACCGCAAGGGTGTTGCTCACACAATCAACACCGACCTCATCGTTGATGAGATCCTTGCCGGTCAGGTTGAGCCACTCACTTCGTTCCTCGAACCGGTCACCCCGACCATCTCGACGGGCGCCTGGGCGCAGTACGACTACAACGTCGATACGGCCATGGAGTACTTCGAGACAGCTAAGACTGAGCTCGGCGTAGACAGCCTTTCGACGGTCTTCTCAACGACATCAAACAACGATGCTCGCGTCAAGCTCTCTGAGCTCTTCGTGAACATGTTCGCTGACGTAGGCGTTGAGTACGAGAACCAGCTCGAGGATTCGCAGCTGTTCTTCGGTGAGACTCTCGACAACGGTAACTGGGACTTGGGCGAGTGGGCATGGGTTGGTGCACCGGGATTCTCCGGCGCGCTGAGCCTGTATGACCTATTCGATCCTGAGTCACCACCACCAGAAGGTGGCAACTACTACCGCTGGGGTACAGAAGACTCCATCGCCATCGACGACAACACGGCCCGGTTCGCTGAGATCCGTGACTTGTTGAACGAGTCGGTTGATCCTGACATCCTCATCCCGCTGATGCAGGAAGGTGAGAAGATTCTCGCTGACCAGGTCGTCATCATTCCGCTCTATGCCCGTCTCGTGACGGCAGCGGTCTGGGGTGACACGGTTGGTGGCTTCAAGCACAACCCGACATCACAGACTGACCTGTGGAACATGGAAGAGTGGTATCGCCTCGATCTATAGGATCGAATCGATATCTTGATTCCGAAAGGGGCCCACTTCGGTGGGCCCCTTTCATTTTCGGAGGTAGCGGTCAGCCCCGGTGTCGTGGCTGACCGAGGGAGCGTCGCCTGGTATAGTCGCTGGATCCGAGCGGGAGGCGTTTTAGAAGGGTGTTTGCTTACATCGTTCGACGCTTGGTATACGGTGTTGTCACGCTGTTTGCGTTGAGCTTGGTCGTGTTTGTGCTTATCCAGTTTTCTGGGGGCACACCGCTTGACCGGCTGAAGCTGAACCCGAGAATGCAGCCGGTGATCGCACTGCTGACCGAGCAGTGGGGCTTGGACAAGCCCTGGTACGAGCAATATCTCATCTGGCTGAAGAACTTCGTCTCGCCAATCGACGTTCCTGCAGAAGACGGTCTTACCGTCATCTTTGGCAAGCTGGGCATCCGTAGCTGGGTCGCGGTCGGCGCGGTCGTGGCCGCTGCTGGCTACACGGCATCGACATTCTTTGTGACCGTGAAGGCCAACTGGTGGCGGACCTTCCGTGCGTTCTCGATAATCGGTGTCTGGACCGCTTCGTTCTGGATTCTCAAGAGCCGCATCGTCTTTGCGCTCAACTGGGGCGAGTCGTTCCGTGGCGACGGGGCCGTGTGGGACAACATTTTCGGCGCCGCGGGCAACACCTTCCGACTGGGGATAACGGCACTCATCATCGCCCTCATGATCGGCATCCCGCTCGGTGTCTATCAGGCGATTAAGCAGTACTCCTTCTTCGACCAGTTGGGGACGATGCTCTCGTTCATCACCTTCTCAACGCCGATCTTCATTATCGGGGTCATGCTGCAGCTTGTCCTCGCCTTCTATTTGGAGCGATGGATCGGCGTCAAGATGTTCTACGTGGCGGGCATGACGAGCTCTGGGTACACCGAGCTGGGTCGAGGTTTCCTAGGGCTGCCCTCGCTTGCGCAATGGGGTGATGTAATCCAACACCTCACGCTCCCGGCGCTTTCGATCGCCGCCATATCTATGGCCGGCTACTCGCGTTTCCAGCGTGCCTCGATGCTTGAAGTCATGCACAGTGATTATCTCCGGACTGCCAAGGCCAAGGGTCTGCCGCGGCGCACGATCATTGTCAAGCATGCGCTTCGCAATGCCCTGATACCGATCGTGACCCTGGTCTCGCTTGACGTTGCATTCATCATCGGTGGCGCAATCATCACCGAGTCCATTTTCGGTTGGCCGGGTGTGGGCAGGCTATACATCCAGGCCATCAATGCGGTTGACTACCCCGTGATAATGGCGGTCGTCATGGCTATCGGTGCGGGCGTTGTGGTAATGAACATCATCGCCGACATCCTCTATGGCGTTCTAGATCCGAGGGTGCGCTATGACTGATCCGGGACCGGCCGATGAGGCCGTTCTAGAGGCTGCGGAAGGCATTTCCGCAGAACCGATAACCCAGTGGGACCTGTTCATAACGCGATTGCGGCGACACCGCTTGGCGACGATCGCTTTTATCTACATGAGCTTTGTCGGGTTTGTTGCCTTGTTGGCTCCGCTCTTCACCTGCGAGAAGAACGATACGTTCTGCGGCAGCGTCCCCATCGAGATGAGCGCAATAACCACGATCATCATGGTTGTTGTCACCGCGGCTCTTAGTTACGGTGCGTATCGGTCGTTGTCGTTGGGGATGCGTGGCATGGCTGCGGCACTGGCGGTGGGTGGTTTTGTTGCCGGCTTGTTTGTGATCTCGAGTTTTGGGATTGTCGATATTCCGCACGTGAACCACTACGCCGACCAGTTGCCTGATGACACCGGGCGCATTCTGGTCAATATCGCCCCTCGAGAGTCGCTGCCGCTGGGCACCGATGACCTCGGTCGCGATGTTCTGTCGAGAGTTATCCACGGTGGTCGTGCCAGCCTTGCTGTTGGTTTGGTCGTCGGCGCCCTGGTTGCGTTGCTCGGCACCGTCGTTGGCTCTCTTGCTGGCTACTACCCGGGGGTAGTGGATCAATCGCTCATGCGATTCACCGATCTTGTGCTTGGATTGCCGCTTCTTCCTGTCGCCATTGTGGTAGGTCGAGTTCTTCCCGAACTGCAGTTCTTGCCTGGGTTCCTCAAACAGGGAGCGTGGGGGATCGCGGTGTTGCTGGGGGCACTCATCTGGGGCGCCTTGGCTCGCATCGTGCGCGCCGAGTTCCTGTCACTGCGTGAGAAGGAATTTGTCGAGGCCGCCCGTGCTGCTGGAGCGAGTGACCGGCGCATCATCTTCCGCCATATACTGCCCAATGCGCTGAGCCCGATCATCGTGCAGACCACGCTGATCGTGGGCACGGCGATCATCGTCGAGGCAGCACTGTCCTTCCTTGGTTTCGGTGTGCGGCCCCCGATTCCGACCTGGGGCGGTATGGCCGCGGCTGGAGCACGCATCGCAGTGCGGGGATTCTGGTGGCAACTCGTGTTCTCCGCAGGTGCACTCATTTCGACGGTCCTTGCCATCAACTTCGTTGGCGATGGCCTGCGTGATGCTCTGGACCCGACGCAGACGATCGAGCGAAAGTAGGGACGTTGGCTGAACCGTTGCTCAACGTAGAAGATCTTCGTACGTACTTCTCCACCGAGGAGGGCGTTGTGAAGGCGGTAGATGGTGTCTCCTTCAAGGTGAATGCCGGGGAACGCCGCGGAGTGGTCGGCGAGTCGGGCTGTGGCAAGTCCGTTACCGCAATGTCAATTATGAGGCTGATCGAGCCGCCGGCTGGCGAGATCGTCACCGGAACCATCGAATTCGACGGTCGGGACTTGCTCATGCTTCCCGAAGCCGAGATGCAGGCAGTGCGCGGTGGTGAGATCGCGATGATCTTCCAGGATCCGATGACGGCCCTCAACCCGGTCTACACCGTTGGTGACCAGCTGATTGAGACCGTTCTGTTGCACCAGGACGTTTCGAAATCCGAGGCTCGCGATATTGCGATCACCGCACTCGATGATGTGCAGATCCCACACGCAGTCGACATGATGGAGGACTATCCCCATCAGTTCTCCGGTGGGATGCGGCAACGGGTCATGATCGCCATGGGTTTGTCCTGCGAGCCAAAGTTGTTGATCGCCGATGAGCCGACGACGGCCCTCGACGTGACCACCCAGGCCCAGATCATGAATCTGATGCTTGAGTTGGCCGATGAGCGCAACACTGCGGTGCTGCTGATCACACACGACCTGGGTGTGGTTGCTGGGTTCTGTGATTCCATCCAGGTGATGTACGCAGGCTCCATTGTCGAGCGGGGGACAGCTGATGAGATCTTCCACAATCCGCAGCACCCATACACGTGGGGGCTGTTGGGCTCGATGACCCGTCTCGACGAGTCCCAGCAGGAACGACTGAACTCGGTGCGCGGTGCGCCTCCGTCGCTCATTAATCCACCGGCGGGATGCCGGTTCAACCCGCGCTGTGACTTTGCCACCGACATCTGTCGTGAGGCGCTCCCAATTCTTCATCAGAGCCAGGAGGGCCAGCGGGTCGCATGTCACCGCTCCGATGAATTGGACCTCAAGAGCATCGCAATCGGAGCCACGTCATGACGGACACCGTGCATCAGGCAGACGCCGAGAGCTCGGCTTCGATACCCGAGGACGTCATCCTGCGTGTGAACCACCTGGTCAAAGAGTTCCCCATTTCTCGCGGTGTCTTCTTCAAAAAGCAGGTTGGTGCGGTCCAGGCCGTTTCCGACATCTCATTTCAGGTGAAGCGTGGCGAAACTCTTGGCCTGGTAGGTGAGTCGGGCTGTGGCAAGTCGACGACAGCACGTTCCATACTCCGTCTCCTTGAGCCGACGAGCGGCGAAGTTTGGTTCCGAGGCGAGAATGAAGACGGCGGCATCAATCCAGCCATCGATGTCGCGTCTGCGGACCGCGAGGTTCTGCGTGGGCTGCGTCGTGAGCTGCAGATTGTTTTTCAGGATCCGTACGCATCCCTGAATCCTCGGATGACCGTCGCTGGAATTGTGGCCGAGCCGATGACGGTCCACAGCATGGGCTCGCCTGCCGACCGATTGGAGAGGGTCAAGCATCTCCTCGAGGTAGTTGGACTGAGTCCAGAGCACACCAACCGATATCCCCATGAGTTCTCCGGTGGCCAGCGGCAACGCATCGGCGTTGCTCGGGCTTTGGCTCTCAACCCGCAGTTCGTGGTTCTCGATGAGCCAGTGTCCGCTCTTGACGTTTCGATCCAGGCTCAGGTGCTGAATCTGATGCAGGATCTGCAGGATGAGTTTGGACTGACATATCTGTTCATTGCCCACGACTTGTCCGTGGTGCGGCACATTTCCGATCGGGTGGCGGTCATGTACCTCGGCAAGATTGCAGAGATGACCGATCGTGACACCCTGTACGACCGTCCGATGCATCCGTACACCCATGCGCTGCTTTCGGCGGTGCCGATTCCTGATCCCACCATCGAAGCGAACCGGAAGCGGATCATCCTCGAAGGCGAAATTCCGTCTCCCTCCAACCCGCCACAAGGTTGCCGGTTCAACACCCGGTGCCCGAAGGCGGTTCCTGGCAAATGTGATGTGGATGTCCCAGCTCTGACAGAGCTGGAGCCAGGGCATTGGGTTTCATGTCACTTCCCTGAGGTAGTGCAGGTCGTATAAACCACAGTTCTCATGAGCGGCGAAGATTATGGCGCTGTCCCCGCATGGCTATACTTCCGGCAACGAACCCGCCCTTGGCGGGTTCGCCTCTGCCTGTCGGAGTGGCGGAATTGGTAGACGCGCTAGGTTGAGGGCCTAGTGGGACATTGTCCCGTGGAAGTTCGAGTCTTCTCTCCGACACTGAGAACCCGCCTGGGGGCGGGTTCTTTGCGAGGTTTCGGCAGAGCCGAAACCTCGAGAGATCTTGTCTCCTGCGGGCCGGTTTTTCGCAGTTCGCGGGGACCCGATCGTCGCACGGTCACTATCAGTGAGCAGAACGCTGCTGCTCCGTCAACTGAGGGCCCAACCATGGCATCACCCCTCCATCGCATTTCTTTACGCCTTTTACTGTTCACCGTGCTTGTCGTGCTCGGGATCGGATCTGCTGCCGCGCTGGCACAAGACGCTGGATCTGAGCTGGCACCGGGGGGTACGTTCCTCGATGAGGACGAGATGTGGCAGGAGCCGTACATTGAGGCGCTGGCCGCAAGTGGAGTGACCAGGGGCTGCAATCCGCCCGTCAACGATCGCTTCTGTCCTGATGCAACCGTGACGAGAGGTCAGGCTGCGTCGTTCCTGGTACGAGCCCTCAACCTGCCCGCAGCCGGCGAACCTGATCAATTCACTGATGACGATGAGTCACCCCACGCCGGCGATATCGATGCCCTGGTTGCCGCCGGGGTCACCAAGGGCTGCGACCCTCCCGACAACACGCAGTTTTGCCCGGACCGCCCTGTTACCAGAGGAGAGATGGCGGCGTTTCTGGTCAGAGCCTTCGGATATGAGAGCCCGGCGGACACAGATACCTTCACAGATGATGACACCTCCATATTCGAGGCTGCGATCGAAGCGCTTGCCGCCGCCGGCATCACTTCGGGCTGTGGCGAATCGGCTTATTGCCCTCACTCCGTCATTGTCAGGAAGAACCTCGCCGTATTTCTCGTGAGGGCTCTGGAGCTGGAATTGATCACCCCGCCGACAAAGATGCACGTGATTGGTGAGTTCACTACCTATCACGATTGCTGCGAGTCAAGAGTGACCAACATTCAGTTGATCGCCGACACCGTCGACGGGGTAATCGTGCCTGCCGGCGAAACATGGTCACTGAACGAGCACGTTGGTAAACGGACCATCGCCAAGGGGTACGTTGCCGCGGGGGCGATCATCGGGGGAGAGTTGATCTGCTGCGATCATCCGGAGAACATCGGGGGTGGTACCAGTCAGTTTGCCACCACGCTCTACAACGCCATCTTCTTTGCCGGTCTCGAAGATGTCAGCCACCGCCCCCACTCGATCTATTTCTCGCGGTATCCATTGGGTCGCGAAGCGACATTGGGCTGGACGAGTCCCGATGTGGTCTTCCACAACGACACCGAGCACCCAGTGACGATCGAGACGAGTCACACCGGCACGAGCATCACCGTCCAGCTGGTAGGGGCCAACGGCAGACGAACGGTCAAGACGAAGACAACAGGGTCAGCAACGACAGCCAACGGGGGCACAGTCACGGTGACCAGAACCATCGGATTGCAGGACGGTACTTCGACAACGGAATCCTGGACGCACCGTTACAACCCGATTCCGACCACTGGGGGAGGAGACCCCGAACCACCGGCTCCACCACCGCCGCCGACCCCGATGTAGCTAGAACGGCTGCTCTCAAAGCTCTTCTGTACGCTGCGGAGGAATCGCTTGACCACCGAACGTGGGTGCCGATACACTAAGAGTAGCCAGAGGTAGGTGGCTGCTCGTAGACCTGGAGGCGGCTGTGAAACTTTGGACAGAATTGGAAGGAGCGCAGTTCACCCTTGCGGTGCGCGGATACGACCGAGACGAGGTCGACGACCTTCTCGACACGGCCGTAATCGGAATACGCGAGGTTGAGGATCGCAATTCCGCACTTCATGCCAAGCTGAAGGCCCTCGAATCCGAGCTCGCCAACAGCAAACGCACCTCATCGAGTGCTGAGCACGCCTTCCTTGACGCGGTCCAGAAGAAACAGCTGATGCTTGCCGACGCCGAGCAGCGGGCGACGGAAATCCTCGCCAAGGCCGAAAGCGACGCTGCCGGAAATGTCGTGGGCAAGGAGGCCGAGGCGCTGCGGGCTCAGGCGAGTCTCATGCTCGACCAAGCTTCCGCAATGTTGGCCGACGCCGAAGGGGAATCGGTTCTGATTCGATCGCGAGCCGCCGCCGACGGTGAAGATGCGGTGATACGGATCAAGGCCGAGGCGGAGCGAATGCTTGCTGCTGCCGAGGCTGAGGCTGCCGGAATTATCGCCTCTGCCGAGCAACAGCACGACCGGCTGGCCGGGGCCCTGCGGCTTCTCCAGGACTCGGTTGCGGAGATGCTCACAGCAGGCGCCGAGCGTCATGAGGTGATCAAGGTCGTGCTCGATAGCGGGGATGTACCGAATCATGCCGCCGACCGCGGCGCTGCGATCGCCTAGACGGAGATGGCGAGACCAGAATCGCCGGTCCATGGCCAGCAAATCGGTAGCAGATTGCACGATTTCAGTTACCATGCCACCCCGGTAGGTCCGACAAACGGACCGCTACTTCCCGCGAATAGATACCCATGGCCCGTAAGAAAGTTTCAAAACGCCTGCAGCAGATAGGCGGTGCACCATCCGCCCCGCCGCCGTTGCCCGGCAGGAGTAGCGAGACTCAGCTAGTTGAGCTGGGAATGTTTGTGATGACGACGGTCCTCGGCACTGTCCTCCTTGTTGCCTTTGCCATATTCTTCGGGGTCAGCGCTATCGAGGGCCATTTGGAGGCGCAGGCCGAGCAGGCCATCGCAGCACAGGTTGCTGTGGCCGCCGAGGAAGACCCAACCGTCGTCAACAGGACCGACATCTCCGTTGAAGCCAGTGGGCAGGATCTCAACCTCCGTGGCACCGTAGGCCGAGAAGAGCTGGTTGAGGCGATCCCTGCAATCCTGAAACGCATCGAGGGCGTTGGCGAGATAAACGCCGACCTCAAACCTCTCCTCGCCATTGATATCGACGTCCCCGACGTGATCGCCGCGCCGATCACGATCAAGTGGGCCAATCGGAGCGTCACAATCGCAGGCGAGGTATCTGACGACGCCAGCCGAGGCGCCATCATTAGCAAGCTCGAGACCCTCTTCCCCGCTGGCGTAGATGCCGAAGGGCTGCTCCTCAAAGACGGGGCTCCCAGCGAGCGCGACTGGCTCTCCAAGGTCCTCACCCTGATGACAATTGGTGGCGAAACGCTTGGCGAAGGCGAGCTGTTTGTGAATGCGGCGGCACGCTTGGTGCAGATGACCGGCGAGTATGAAACCCGCCAGGAACGGCGTGACGCTCGCGATCAGATCGATGACGTTATCGCCGAGACCACTTTTGCGTTCACCAGCGGTCTCTCTATCCCCGCTCCTCCAGACTTCACTCCGGAGGAGGTTGTCGCTCTCCAGGAGAATCTGGACGACCTCATCGAAGGCAAGGTTGTCGAGTTCGAGCTCAACAGCGACGTCCTGACCCAGGTGGGTGCCGCTCTGCTCGACGAAATCCTCGAAGCGTTGGAGAAATTCCCGTTTGTTCCAATCGAGATAGGTGGCCATACGGACAGCCAGGGCGATCCAATCGAGAACTTGGATCTGAGCGAGCGCCGTGCCGAGCGTGCCTTTGACTACCTGGTCGCAAATGGCCAAGACCCCGAACGCTTTGTTGTCGAAGGCTACGGTGAAGATGTGCCTGTCGCTTCAAATGACACCAGCGCAGGCAGGGCGCGTAATCGTCGGATCGAATTCAAGGCTTTAGAGGAGTAGCAAGGTGTTCTTCATCGCAGGTCAAATAACTGTTTGGATCGTGGTGGCGGTCATCTTCGGCTTCCTGATCGGGTGGCTCGCACGTGGTCGCGGCAAGAGTCCGGCCAAGGGGCGACGCGGCTTCAAGTAGGCCAGACCAGGCGCCTCAACCGTATGCTGGACGATCTGCAACCCCGGGAGCACACTTGAGTGAGGTTATTGGACAATGGCATCGCCTCGAGGGTGTCGATCTAGATGTTGGTGAAGTTACCGCAGTCGTAGTCGCTGATCGTGCTGTCTGCGTCACTCGCACCGATCAGGGTTATGGGGTTCTGGACAACCACTGTCCACACCAAGGCGGCCCACTTGGCGAAGGCCAGATCGAAGATAGATGCCTGATTTGCCCTTGGCACGGGTACGAATACGACCCGATCACCGGCGAACCCCCCGGCGGTTATGCCGATGTCGCCGCTGCCTATCCGTCCGAGATGAGGGAAGACGGGCTCTACGTGCGCCTGCCGAGCCCCGATGAGACTGTCACGCTCATGGATCAGATGGTCGACGTAATGACCGACTGGGGCGTCAACGTCGTATTCGGAATGGTCGGTCACTCCAACTTGGGGCTTGCCGATGCCATGCGACGCGCCGAAGAGGACGGTCGGCTGCGCTACTTCGGGATACGCCACGAAGGAGCTGGTGCATTTGCAGCCTCTGCGTACGGCAAGCTCACAGGCAGTCCCGCCGCCTGCTTTGCCATCGCCGGTCCCGGAGCCACGAATCTGTTGACTGGGTTGTGGGATGCGAAAGTCGACAGGGCTCCCATATTGGCGTTGACCGGGCAGGTACAAACCCAGGTCACCGGCCCTGGGGTCTTCCAGGAGATACCCACCGAGGCCGCCTTCGCCGCAGTCGCCGAGTACAGCCAAACAGTGCTCTCGCCTGGAAACGGTGCCGAGTTGATGGCACTTGCAATCAAACATGCCGTGGTGAATCGCGACGTCGCTCACCTCGTATTTCCCGATGACGTCCAAAACCTGCCCGGGCTTGTCGAGGCCCCAGCCAAGTCGCGGCCGGGCCGGATCGCACCGGCGACTATCACACCGGAACCCGCTGAGGTTGCTCGCGCCGTTGCGTTGCTGCAACGCGCAGAACGTCCAGTCATCATCGTGGGCAACGGTGCCCGTCCGCATCGGGCCGCAATCGTCGCCTTGGCCGAAATGATTGACGCTCCCGTCATCTCCACGTTCAAGGCTAAGGGATCAATCGGGGAAGACCACCCGCTCGCCTGTGGCGTGCTTGGCCGCTCTGGAACCCCCGTGGCTTCAGCTGTGATGGGGAACAGTGATTGTTTGCTGGTTCTTGGAGCTTCGTTCTCCAATCACACCGGGATCTCGGCAAAGAAGCCAACGATTCAGGTCGACTTCGATCGTATGGCGCTTGGCAGGTTCCATGACATCGACGTGCCTTTGTGGGGGGAAATCTCAGCGACCGTCGGATTGCTGAGTGGACAGTTGGCGGCAACGAATCGACCGGGTGTGCGCGAGGACATCGCGGCTCGTTGGGGAAGATGGAACGCCGAGAAACAGAAGAGGGCGACGCTCGTCGACGAGCAGGGTCGGATGCACCCGGCACGCCTGTTTGCGACCCTGAGCGGCTTGGTTCCAGACGATGCCGTGCTCGCCGTAGACGTCGGCAACAACACCTATGCCTTCGGGCATTACTTTGTGAGCGGTGGGGATCAGGACCTGCTGATGTCGGGCTACCTGGGTTCCATCGGGTTTGCGCTTCCTGCGGCGTTGGGTGCGTGGGCCGCCGTCGGCGGTAGCCGAAAGGTCGTGTCGATCTCCGGCGATGGAGGTCTTGGCCAGTATCTGGCTGACTTCACCACCGCAGTGAAATACGGCATGAATATCACCCACATTGTGCTGAACAACAACGAGTTGGCCAAGATCAGCCGCGAGCAAGTGGGGGCGCTCCGCCCCATCTGGCAGACATCGCTCGTCAACCCCGATTTTGCAGCCTACGCCGACCTATGTGGTGGCCGTGGGTTCCGGGTCACCGAAGCATCCCAGCTCGAAGACGCCCTCCGCACCGCTCTGGCAGTGGAGGGCGTCCCCAGCCTGGTAGAAGTCAGCACCGCCGGACGCTGGGTCTAGCGGACTCACCTGCGGCGACATCAGTCCCCCCTCTGGGGGGAAAGTGGGAACTCTTCGAGTTCCTTGGCTGGCGGTGTCGGGGGTAGGTGGGTCATGCGAGCGCCAGCGTGGGAACTCTTCGAGTTCCTTGGCTGGCGGTGTCGGGGGTAGGGGGCTATGCCAGTGCCAGATCTAGTACTTCGCCGATGTCGGTTGGGGTGTGGAAGGTCATCTCGTCGCGCACCGATGCCGGGACGTCGTCCAGGTCGTCGCGATTGCGGGCGGGCAGGATGATTTCTCGCAAACCGGCACGATGCGCGGCCAGCACCTTCTGCTTCACCCCGCCGATCGGCAAGACCTTGCCCTGCAGAGTGACCTCTCCGGTCATGCCGACATCGGGCTTGACGTGACGGGAGGTGAGGAGGCTCACCAACGCTGTTGTCATAGTGACGCCGGCCGAGGGACCGTCTTTGGGAATAGCACCGGCGGGGACGTGCAGGTGAATTCGTCCCTCGAGGTCTCTGGGGTCGATGCCGAGCTCGGCGGCATGCCCCCTCACGTATGAGACGGCGATCTGGGCAGATTCCTTCATGACATCGCCTAGTTGTCCCGTGAGGGTCAACCCTGGCTCGCCGGCGATGGTTGATGCCTCGACGAACAGGACATCACCACCTGCTCCCGTGACCGCAAGTCCGGTAGCCACCCCGGGGACGGCAGTCCTATCGCCGATTTCATTGTGGTGCACCGTTGGCTTCCCAAGCAGGTCACGCAGATCAGCAGCCTCTACCTGAACCGGTGGTTCGGTGTCTTGGGCGGCGACCTTGGTGGCGACCTTTCTCACCAATTTGTCGAGCTGGCGCTCCAGATTCCTCACCCCGGCCTCTCTCGTGTAGTCATCGACTACGCCACGGATGGACTCAGCGGAGATAGCGATTTCATCGCTGGTGAGCCCCGAGCGCTCTATGACACGAGGCAGGAGGTGAGTCGTCGCGATCTCGGCCTTCTCGTCCATCGTGTACCCGTCTAGCCGAATGACCTCAGTTCGGTCGAGGAGAGGTGCTGGGATCGTCTCGAGGACGTTGGCTGTTGCGATGAACATGACGTCGGAGAGATCGAGGTCAAACTCTAGGTAGTTGTCCCGGAAGGTGTGGTTTTGCTCAGGGTCGAGCACCTCCAGCAGCGCCGAGGAAGGATCGCCCCGCCAGTCGCCACCGACTTTGTCCATTTCGTCCAGCAGGAACACTGGGTTCATCGACTCCGCTTCGATCATGGCGCGAGCAACTCGTCCCGGACGAGCTCCGACGTAGGTACGCCGGTGACCTCGGATCTCCGCTTCGTCGCGCAAGCCACCAAGAGCAACGCGGATGAACTTGCGGTCGAGAGACCGAGCAACCGATTCGCCTAGCGAAGTCTTACCGACGCCGGGAGGCCCGACTAATAACAGGATGGTGCCTGAACCGCGGGTGGTCTTCTCTAGACCGCGCTCGTGGCGGAGCTTGCGCACCGCAAGGTGCTCGATGATTCGTTCTTTGACGTCATCGAGTCCAGTGTGATCTTCATCGAGGATGCCGCGGGCTGAACCAAGGTCGAGGTTGTCCTCAGTCGTTTTGCCCCACGGGAGCTCGAAGGTCGTGTCGAGCCAGGTACGGATCCAGGAATGCTCTGGGCTCTGGTCGCTCAGTCTCTCCAGTCTGTTGAGCTCCCGCTCCACGGACTCTCCAACGCTCTCAGGCAGCTCCAAGCTTTCGAGCTTCTCCCGGTATTCGTCGACAACAGTGGCATCGTCTTCGCCCAGTTCTTTACGAATCGCCTGCATCTGTTGCCGGAGGACGAATTCCTTCTGGTTCTTCTCGATGTTTTCTGTGGCCTCGTCACGAACTCGTTTCCTGATGGTCATGCCCGCCAGGGTTTCGCTCATCCAGGCGATTGCGGTGTCCAGGCGGTCTTCGACGTCGAACGTCTCGAGAAGCTGGGCTTTCTGGACGAGTTCGAGGTCGGGGGAGTAGACCAGCAGATCGACAAGGTTGCTGGCGTCCTCAGTGGCGAGCATTCGTTCTGCGATGCCGCGGATACCACGATTGTCCAAGATCTCTTCGAGGATCGCCCGGAGTTCAGCGGCCTTTTCGATGGTTGTAGGCGAGTATTCGAGTAGCTCGGCGACAGGTTCTACCTCTACCCAGAGAACATCGTTGGACTCATCGCTGCCGGTTCCGATGCGGGCACGTTGCAGACCGCTAATGATGGCTGAGGTTCCGCCACGATCCGATACTTCTTGGATTTCTGCGATGGTCCCGACCGACGAATACTCCCCATCGACGACGGGGATGAGAACGAGGCGGCCACCGGTTGATTCAGCGGCAGCCAGGGCCTGTTTTGCGGAATCGGACTCGATGGCGACGGTAATGACCATATTGGGGAACACAATCCCACTACGGAGTGGCAGGACGGGAAGACTTGTGGTGGTTATGTCGGACAAGGAGAGTCCTTTCGATTAGTGGGAGTAGTAACAAGCCATGGCAAACCACTATTCCCGTCATCCAGCAAATCTATGCTGTGGACACTCATGTTATCCGATATGGGATCTAGCAATTACGTATTCGCCGCGACCTGGATTAGACCTCTTTACGGCTGGTGAACCAGGCTCCGAGCAGGATCAGACCTATCCCCAGGACCGAGAGGGCAGAGGCGGTTTCGTTGCGAAAGCCGACGCCCAGGACCAGCGCCACGATGGGGATGAAGTAGGTTGCCACCGCACCCCTGGTCGCTCCGGCGCGCCCGACCAGTGTCGTCATTGCGACAAATGCCAGTCCGGTGCCGAGGGCGCCCAGCACGATCAAGGCAACGTAGCTTGAATTGAAATTGGTCTGGGCTGGGAGCGAGAACAGCCCTATCGGAATCGTCAAGGCGGTGGCAATACCGAGTGCTCGAAAGAGAACAGGGAGGGCGCCGTAGCGCTGCTGCATCGGCACCGCAAGGTTGATCCCGACTCCGTAGCACATGACCGCAAACAGAAGAAGGGCCACGCCCAGATAGCCATTGTCAGTCGTGCTTCCGCCGCGCCCAGAGACCATGGCGACTCCACCAAATCCGATAGCGAGGCCGATCATCTGGATCCGAGCGGGCTTGCTGCGCAGCATCAGAGCGGCAAAGACCGCCGCAAACAGTGGGACGGCGCCGTTGATCATCCCGGCGAGCGACGACGAGATCCACTGTTGGGCGACAGGAAACAAGAACATCGGCAGCGCCATCCAGATCACTGCGATAAGCGCAACCGTTGGCCAGTCTTGGCGACTGATCGGCCGCCGCGCTGCGGGGAAAGCCGCCAAAGTCGCAAACCCAAGGGTGAAGCGTCCCGCGGTAATGAACGCGGGTTCGAACGTCTCAAGGCTCTCTGCGATAAGAAGAAACGAGGAGCCCCAGATGGCGGCTACGGTGGCGAGCAGAGTCCACTCCACCAGGCCGAAAGCGTTGCGATGTGTTCCCGTCGCGGTAGCTATCCGGCTCGATTCTTGCGTACCCACGTCGTCCCCGTTTCAAAGCCACTCAGCTAGAAGAACACCACGCGGGTGCCGGACGTTGCAACCTAGCGCGATTTGTGACGGTTCGGCTGGCGCGGCGATGTGAGCGTTGGTCCCGTCCAGACCTCGGTGCGAACCATCGCGATTGCGGTGACGATTACACCGGCGGTTCCCATCAAATAGACCGGGAGGAGACCGATCCAGTCGGCAGCCGCGCCACCGATGGCAGCGCCGAGCGGGATTAGCGACCAGCTGATGGTGCGGGAGGCGGCTACGACGCGACCGAGCATCTCCGGAGGCGCCAGCCGTTGTCGCATCGTCACAATCGCAATATTGGCGAATCCGACTCCGCCGACTCCGATGCCAGCGGGTATGAATCCCCAGAAGCTGCGCGAGAAGGCCATCGTCATGAAACCCACACCGAACACCAGCAGTCCGAAGGCGAACATCCTGCCGAGGTGTGCTCGCTTGGCAACTCGAGGGCCTAGAAATATGATCGCGCTGCCCACCGCGGCCTGCAGAGCGATGAATAGGCCGATCAGCGCCTCGTCGGCGAAGAGGAACTCGAGGAAACTGGGCGGTACGAAACTGGGGTTGAGATATTCCGGAACGAACAGCACCAGCAAGGCCTCCAGCGGCGCAAACACAAAGTTGACAACCGCGGCACCAATCGTCACCCAGCGCAGCTGTGGATGGCCGAGCAGAAACGAGACACCAGAGCGGAGTGAAGCAAGGAATGGTTCACTCTTTTCGAGTGGGATTTTCTTCTTGACGCGCACCCCGGAGAGAAAAGCTGCCGAGACCAGGAACGTGGCTGCATTAGCCGTGAAGGCGACGGGGTAGCCACCGCCGACCGCGATCAGGACTCCGCCGAGGGCGGGGCCGATGGCGAAGGCGGTGACTCTGGCTAGAGCGAGATGCGAGTTGACCATGACAAGATGTTCCTCGGGGATAACCGAGGGGAGCAGAGCCTCGAGCCCACTGTTGAAGAATGTCGCCAACGATCCGACGAGAAATGCCGCCAGAAAGACCATCCAGGGCAAGGCTGTGTCGGTGGCCGCGCCAAGAGCAAGCAGGAAGAACGCGGCGGCCCGCAGCAAATCCGAAGCAATGAGGATCGGTTTGATCGCAAAGCGATCCAGAACGACTCCGGCTGTGAAGCCGAAGAGCAATGTGGGAATGGTTTCTGCGGCGGCGGTCAGGCCGAGATCAAGGCCTCTGCCTGTGAGCTCCACCATGAAGAAAGGCATCGTCACGTATGCGACGTAGTCACCGAGTAGGGAGATGGCCTGGCCCCACACGATTGGTCGTGCCCGATACTGACTGCCGCTGAGGTTCCTCAGCGTGCTTAGATCAGGCGGTTCGACGAATGGCATTGGCTCGCATGATAATGAATGCTGGGGACAGCGCTTCTGATCAGACAATCGGTGTCGATTGAAACCCAGGTCGCGAAATCGGGTAGCCTCAGGAAAGCATTCGTGCTCTACCGAGACCTGTGGAAGAGAGATTGAGAATGGCTGGAGCAACCGAACTACCCCAGATGGTGACGGAGTTTGTCGACCTGTCCAAGGAATACCTTCGGCAGGAGACGCTGGAACCTGCCAAGCGCTTAGGTCGCTTTGCCGGTTTCACTATCGGCGCCTCGATCACGTTCGCAATTGGGGCACTGCTTCTCGCTATCGCCGCGATGCGCGGGATCATCTACCTCTTGCCCGAGGGCCCCAACTGGTCGGCGCTCGGCTATATCCTCGGTGCCCTTGCGATCGCACTGATAATCGGAATCATGCTTGCTCTGGCAGGCCGAGAAAAAGAAGAAGAGGAGATCTGAGATGGCGATCGAACGAACAGATCTCGAGGCCAAACTTCGTGAGATCGAAGAGATAGTCGAAGAGACGAAGAGCCAGGCACAGACGACAGGTACCGCTCTTGCTGTTGCCGCCGTTGTCGCCGTTGTCCTGATATTCCTGATCGGCCGGCGGCGAGGCAAGAAGACGGGTGGAGCTCGGGTGGAGATTTACCGAGTCTGATGATCGAACGTCTTGTCTCGCTCGGAATCAAACAGTTCTTCGGTGGGGCCAGAAGAGGCCAGCCGCTGCTGACCGCGTTTGGTGCTGCTATCTCGATCTGGAGCCTCTTCCGCCGCTTCAACCGCAAGGACAAGCCGGTCTACACGAGGAAACTCAAAGATGGTGAGACGGTTAAGGTCTCGCTGCTACGTGGCGTCGCCGCGGTTGAAGAAGAAGGACAGTGAGGTAGCCGGTGTTTGGAAATCGTGAGAAGTTCATCAAAATCGTGGTTTGGGTAGTGGTCCTTTCCATGCTCATCTCGGTCTTCGCCGCCCTGTCGTCCGTCTTCTAGAAACGAGCACTCTGTGGCGGTCTTTCAAGCTGGTGATGCCTGCCTGCTCTTCGACAAGAAGGGACGCAGGTACCTGATCGAATTAATCCCCGGAGCGGAGTTTCACCACCATCATGGGGTATTGCCCCATGACACGATTATCGGGACGGAAGAAGGCACCACGATGCAGTCTTCCCTCAATCGTCCGCTCACGCTGCTCCGACCTCGTCTGGCCGACTATGCCCTGAAGATGCCGCGCGGCGCTGCGGTCGTCTATCCGAAGGACGTCGGTGCAATTCTCGTTTGGGCCGACATCCGACCAGGAAGCCTGGTACTCGAAGCAGGCACCGGCTCAGGAGCTCTGACCATGGCGTTGGCTCGTGCCGTCGGGTCGGAGGGCAGCGTCGTGTCATACGAGTTACGCGAGGACCACGCCAAGCTTGCCAGGAAACGCATCAATGGCTTCTTTGGCGAGATACCGAGTCAGATCGATCTTCGTCTTGGCGCGGTGGAAGATGGGCTTGTCGAGCTTCGACCGGACCGGATCGTCCTTGACGTCCCGGAGCCGTGGCATACGGTGCCGCGGGCTGCCACCAATCTTGCTCCCGGAGGAATCTTCTGCTGTTACCTGCCAACGGTTCCCCAGGTGCAGCAGGTACGCACCGCTCTTGATGAGACTGGGGCGTTTCTCGATGTGATGACCTTTGAGATGATGATGCGGGAGTGGACAATTGACGGGCGATCCGTTCGCCCCAATCACCGCATGATCGGCCACACCGGGTTCATAACAGTCGCCCGCAAGCTGGAGCCTGCGGGCGACTGAGTTACGGTTGGAAGATTGGCTTACGGTTCGACGAAGATGCACTCACCCGGGCATTCCTCAGCGGATTCCACCACGAGGTCGAGTTGCCCGTCGGGGATCTCGGCTAGACCTTCTGCTCCCTGAGAGTTTCCTTCAGAGGTTGCAAAGACCTTTTCGCCCTCACGGACGTAGGCGAGACCATCGTCGAGCAGGACGAATACGTCGGGGGCGATTTCTTCGCAGAGACCGTCTCCCGTGCAGAGATCCTGATCGATCCAGACTTTCATTAGTTCCCTTTCTCAGGTTTCTACGGGATTGTAACCGCCCGTCACGGGTTAGAAGGTGACCGGCTGCGGGGAACTCACCAAAGGTGAGTTCCCCGCACCTTGCGAGTTTCTGCAATGCAGAAACTCGCAAGGTGCCAACACCTACCCACAGTCAATCGGGACCGGGACCATTACCCTTTAAGGGGCCTACACTGAGATCAAGGAACGGATCCTGGAGGCCATCATGGATAACTCCTCAAGAGAGAATGACGAGCTGCGGACCACCGTTCGGATGCTCGAAGAAGAGATTGCTGTATTGCGGCGGCGGCTTCAAGATGCGCCGCGTCGGGTCCGGCTGCTCGAAGAACGCCTGTTGGAAAGTCGTAACAAACTCGCCCAAGCGGCCGGCCAAAACCAGAAGCTATCCGCGGCCATCGAAGAGACCCGCGAGCAACTGGCGTTGCTGCGCGACGAGGTCGAGAAACTGACTGCACCACCCAATCCGTTCGGGGTGCTGCTTGGCATCAACAACGATGGAACCGCCGACGTATTCACCTCGAGTCGCAAGTTGCGGGTCAACGTCGAGCCAAATCTCGAGATCAAGGCACTAGAAGTAGGGCAGGAAGTCCTGCTGAACGAGTCGTACAACATCATTGATGTTCGCTCCTTCGACCCGGTCGGTGAGGTTGTAGCAGTGAAGGAAGCGCTGCCCGATGGACGTCTTCTTGTCCTGGGCCGCGCTGATGAAGAACGAGTGGTTGAGGTGGGTGCCCCCGTCGGCGGTGAAAACCTGCGTGCCGGCGACCATGTCCGCATCGAGCCAAAGACCGGTCTCGTCTTGGAGAAGCTGATCCGACCCGAGGTTGAGGAGCTCGTCCTCGAAGAGGTCCCGGACATCACCTATGCCGATATCGGCGGCCTCGAGTCACAAATCGAAAGCATCCAGGATGCTGTTGAACTCCCGTACCTGAACAAAGAGAGATTCCTCGACTACAGCCTGCCCCCACCCAAGGGTGTGCTTCTCTACGGGCCGCCTGGATGCGGCAAGACGCTGATCGCCAAAGCGGTTGCCAACAGCCTGGCCAAGGCAGTCGCCAACAAGGAGGGAGACGAGGACGTTCGCTCCTACTTCCTCAATATCAAGGGTCCGGAGCTTCTCAACAAGTACGTCGGGGAGACCGAGCGTCAGATTCGACTGATCTTCCAGAGGGCAAAAGAGAAGTCGGACGAAGGCGTACCTGTGATCGTGTTCTTCGATGAGATGGACTCGCTGTTCCGCACCAGAGGAACCGGTGTGTCTTCAGATGTCGAGTCGACGATCGTGCCGCAGCTCCTTTCCGAGCTCGATGGGGTTGAATCGCTGAAGAACGTCATTGTGATTGGAGCCTCCAATCGTGAAGATCTCATCGACCCGGCAATTCTGCGACCGGGGAGACTTGATGTGAAGGTCAAGATCGACCGCCCCGGTCCAGAGGCGGCCAAGAAGATCTTTGACATCTATCTGCGCACTGACCTGCCTTTCTCGGCCGAATCGCTGGAGAAGCACGATGGGGATGCCCAAGCACTGATAGACGACATGATCGAGCGGGTCGTCGCCAGGATGTATTCCGAGGCTGACGAAAACCGCTTTCTCGAGGTTACTTATGCCAACGGTGACCGGGAGGTGCTCTACTTCAAGGACTTCGCCAGCGGCGCCATGGTCGAGAACATCGTCCGTCGCGCCAAGACGGATGCCATCAAACACGAAATTGCCGGCGGCTCTACCGGGCTCCGCGAGAAGTACCTCATTGATGCGATCGTCCAGGAATTCCGCGAACACGAGGATCTTCCGAATACGACAAATCCTGACGATTGGGCTCGGATTTCGGGCAAGAAGGGCGAGCGCATCGTCTATGTGCGGACCCTCATCGAGGGCGATGGAGAAAGTCGCACCATCGACGCCGTTACCCCCGGACAGTATCTGTGACCAAGGACCCCCAGCCGAAGGTTTTGGGGACGGAGACGGAGTTCGGGATAACGGTCCTGAATCAAGTCGACTTCAATCCCGTGGCGGCCGCGTCAACTCTGGTGAACTCCTATGCCGGGCAACGCGCCAGGATCAAATGGTCGTCCGACGAAGAATCTCCTGGGCGAGACGCGCGCGGCTTTGGCTTCGATCTGGCTCCAACCCTCGATCTCGAGTCAGGGTTGGTCAACGTCGTGCTTGGGAACGGGGCTCGCTTCTATGTCGACCATGCGCATCCCGAGTACGCCAGTCCCGAGAGCGCCGACCCGCTCGAAGCGGCCCTGTACGACAAGGCAGGCGAGGTGGTTCTCGCCAGGGCTGTGACGGTGGCTCAGGAGCTTCTCCCCGACGGCCAACGATTCATCATCCACAAGAACAACAGTGACGGCAAGGGCAACTCCTACGGGGCGCACGAGAACTACCTACTGTCCAGATCTCTGCCGTTTGACGAGGTGGTCCGGCACCTGACCGGGTTTTTTGCGACCAGGCAGATTTACACCGGGTCCGGCAAGATCGGTGCGGAAAACGGCCGCCCCGATGTCGATTTCCAGATAACACAGCGGGCTGACTTCTTTGAGGAAGAGGTTGGCTTAGAAACGACTCTGAAGCGCCCGATCATCAATACCAGAGACGAACCACATGCCGATCCCTCCAAGTACCGGCGGCTGCATGTGATCATCGGTGACGCCACCATGTCGGAGGTTCAGACCTATCTCAAGCTGGGGGCAACCGCCGCGGTATTGCATGCGGTGGAAGCCGAGGCACTTCCCGAGGCGCTGATCTTGGAGAATCCGGTCGAAGCGGTCTGGAAGATCAGCCACGATCCGACTCTGTGCACCGCGATTGACATGGCCGATGGCCGATCCATGACAGCTCTCGAAGCGCAGTGGCAGTACTTCGAGTGGGTAGGGAAGTTTGTAAACGAGACAGAGTTGGCCGAGGTGTTTGGCCGGGTCATCTCTGTATGGGAGGAGATGCTTACCGACCTCGAAAGAGATCCGGCCCTAACCGCGGATCGACTGGACTGGACGGCGAAGCAGCGGGTCCTTGAGGGCTATCGGGCACGCGACGACCTCAGTTGGGATGACTCAAAGTTACGTCTCCTCGATCTTCAGTACCACGATGTTGACCCCAGAAGGGGCCTATACAACCGTCTGGCGGAGACCGGTCGGATGCGGCGACTGTTTACAGAGGACCAGATCGCAACCGCGGTCCGTAGGCCACCCGAGGGCACCAGGGCCTACTTCAGGGGCGAGTGCGTGACACGTTTCGGCGATGCGCTGGTGGCGGCCAATTGGGACTCGTTGGTGTTCGATATCGGTGAAGACTCGCTGCGCCGGGTGCCTATGATGGAGCCACTCCGTGGCGGTAAGGATCGGGTGGGAGCCTTGCTTGACCGTGTGGAGACGCCAGCTGAATTGCTGCAGGCGCTAGGAGGCAATGATGACTGAGAGAGAACGCAAAGAAACTCGATCCGGTGATTCCGAAACGACCGAAGCTGTCGAGGAAACCGCTGGTACCGAGAAGGGCGAAGTTCTGACAGATCGGATTGATGACATCCTCGACGAGATCGACACGGTTCTCGAGGAGAATGCGGAAGAATTCGTGAAGAACTATGTCCAAAAGGGCGGCGAGTGAGCGAGCGTAGGGTGCCGCACGGTGACCAGTTGCCCGTCGCCCCGGTCGTACCTGCTGCGAGCTTCATTTCACTGCTGGAACACAACGGGATGGCACCCCAGTGGAGCGTGCCTCCTGGTCATTCCGCTCTAGAGATTCCCGAGGGTACGACAATCTTGGCGCTGCGCTATGCGGACGGTGTTGTTATGGCCGGCGATCGGCGGGCCACTGCCGGCAATGTGATCGCCCATCGTCGTATGAAAAAGGTTTATCCGGCCGACGAATACTCCGCCGTGGCGATCTCAGGTACGGCTGGAATGGCTATCGAGCTGATTCGGCTCTTCCAAACCGAGCTGGAGCATTACGAGAAGATCGAAGGCACCCGACTCAGCCTCGAAGGCAAAGCCAACTACCTCGCCAGGATGGTTAGAAACAACCTCCCCCTGGCATTCCAGGGCCTAGTAGTCGTGCCGCTGTTCTGTGGTTTTGATGAGGCTGCTGGTGCAGGGCGGCTGTACACCTTCGACGTTGTCGGCGGTCGCTATGAAGAGCAGGACTACGCCGCTACCGGTTCTGGTGGCTCAGAAGCCAAGGCCTTCATCAAAGGTGTATTCGAGACCAACCTGACCGAGGACAAGGCGCTGGCGATTGCCGTCGAAGCGCTGGTGGCCGCAGCGGAAGAGGACGCCGCAACCGGTGGTCCGGATCTGCGGCGTGGCATCTATCCCAACGTGGTTGTGGTCAATCGTGAGGGGATTTCGGAAGTCGGCGAAGAACGAATTGAGCAGGTGGCAACTGCGGTTCTGGGAGGCAGACCATGAGCATGCCCTTCTATGTGCCACCGGAACAGCTGACCAAGGATCGAGCCGAGTTCGCACGCAAAGGCATCGCTAGGGGCAGACCGATCGTGGTTATTGCATACACCGATGGTGTGTTGCTGATGGGCGAGAATCCGAGCGGGTCTTTGCATAAAACCAGCGAGATCTACGACAAGGTCGCCTTTGCGGGCGTGGGACGGTTCAATGAGTTCGAGATGCTGCGGGTCGCTGGCATCCGGTATGCCGACCTGAAGGGATACTCCTATGAGCGTGCCGATGTCACGGCCAAGGGACTCGCCAACGCATATGCGCAAACCCTGGGTCAGATATTCACGCACGAGATGAAGCCATATGAGATCGAGGTGATGATCGCTGAAGTCGGCGATGATTCCGCGGCGACGAAGATCTATCGGATTCAGTTCGACGGGACTTTGCGTGACGTCAAGGGATTTGGGGCGATGGGGGCGATGGAGGAGGCTCTTAACGAGCGTCTCAGCGAAGGCATCGACGGTCTGCCCGACCTGGCTGGTGTGGTACGTCTTGCTGCCGACACGATCGAGGCGATTCTCGAGACCACCTTTGCCGATGAAGATTGGGAAGCTGCCGTCCTCGATCGCAATCTCGGGCGTCGCAAGTTCCGCCGACTCACCGAGACCGAGATCGGCGAGTTCCGCAGCTAGTCGCTGCGTGCCCTGCGGGCACGTTGCGACTTTCCGCAGAGCGGAAACTCGAGGTTGTCGAGTGACTGGGGGTGTTGGTTGGTGGTC
>RCND010000054.1_pt1 | contig 58768 bp, 60 predicted proteins | sample 2041351 | NCBI WGS metagenome assembly RCND01 (sample SAMN09708230, study PRJNA481090) | Marine sediment metagenome, whole genome shotgun sequencing project. | biome: marine sediment; feature: ocean; material: sediment; isolation source: Sewage treatment plant 12B marine sediment (STP12B) ... | reverse complement strand
TATTACCTTCATTCACGACAGCGTAGCCATATATTACGTATGGTTTCTCTTTGTTGAATTCCAATTCGATCTCCTCCAAAAAGAATCCTTCCACTCGAATTTCCTCGCCATTTAAGTCCATACCTAAGCTAATGGTTTCCTTTGTTCCATCTGATAGGGTAGAAGGATAAAGGAAAATAGCATCTTTGACCAAGGTTACCAAGGGTACTTCCTGTAGATTCACCCCCGAATCAAATTCAATAACATCTGTATACAAGAATTCATTTTCTGTATTGGTGGAAACGTCGTAGGTGGTTTCAATAAAAATGAAAAGGCTGTCCTGGGCTAGAATGGGAATATTTACTCTTTGCCGGCGACACCATCAACATTCAATCTATACTTGCTATTCTGACCTTGTTTTAATCCAATAGTAGGGATTTCAATATCATCACGATTAGGATTATATACTCTCAGGGTATAGGTACTACTTCCTATATTGGTGAAAATGGTATCGAGGTATACAGTGTCTTTTGAAAATTCCAAGTTGCCAGCACTAGGGGTATATTCAAAATCTTTTCTGCACGAACTCCATAGGATTACAAGGAGTAAAGTGGATATGAAATATAGATACCTTTGCATTTTTTTAGGATTTCGTTTACTCGCTGACAAATACCTTCTTTATCGCTTCTGAAATACGTATGGGTTTTAAAGTAAGGGCATTAAGTAAGCACCACTCAGTAAGTGAACGCACCAAAAGTTGATTTGTTTTGCCATTATACATTTCTACACATCGCACTGAAATAGCCCCTTTTGTTTCAGCAATATAGGTTCTAATCAATATTTCATCGCCTAAAACCGCCGAACTTACATAATCTATATTATGGTTTTTGACCACCCAAAGAATACCAGCCTTCATATCATCCGGTGCCACAGTCTGCCAATGTTCCTTTGAAATATCTTGTATCCACTGTACATAGCGGACATTATTAACGTGGTCAAGATCATCCAGGTCTTCTTTGGCAACGACAATGTGTTTTTGGAAGGATTCCATTACTTTTTAATGATTTTCACCTCGAACATCTTGTCCCAATTTTTACCGGTAACAAAAAATGTCTTACGTTCGGGATGATATGCAACCCCATTAAGTACATCTAAATCAGCATGTTTGGTGACTTTTTCCTTTAATCCTCCAAAATTTATGACGCCTTCAATAGCCCCACTTTTTGCATCAATGATCATCATGCTCGGTTTTTGATACACATTGGCATATATTTTTCCGTTAATATATTCAAGTTCATTTGCTTTATTAAATACTGATTTATTGGTAACAGTTTCAATATACCCTTCTTCAGTCAGCGTATCAGGATTCAAAAACCAAATTTTTTCGGTACCATCGCTTTTGAATATTTTTTTGCCGTCATTACATAGACCCCATCCTTCTTTACTTTGACCATATTGAAAACTACCTGTCTTTTTAAAGTCATTAAGATCGTAAACAAAACCCATTCCGTTTTGCCAGGTCAATTGATAAATTTTATTGTTCATTATCGTAATACCTTCCCCAAATTGCGTGTTTTCCAAATCTATTTGTTTTAGGACCTTACCAGATTTATAATCTACTTTCCTCAAAGAAGACCTTCCTTTTTTACCGGTGCTTTCATAAAGTACGCCATTATAAAATTCCAAACCTTGTGTATATGCTTTTATATCATGTGGGTATTCCTTTATTATTTCATAAGTGTATAATGCCGGTACGTTTGGTGCTAAAACTTTAATTTTTTTTGAAACTTCGACAGTGTTTTCGTCATAACTAATAGTTGCTTTTAAAGTTTTGTTGCCCAATGTTGGCAAGTCAAGAGTGATTTTATTTCCGCTAACCTGAAGCTCTTTACCATCAATGCTATAGGTGATATTACCAATTGATTTTTCTTTTTTGTTTTTAATGGCAACGCCCGCCGATTGATTTTGTTGAAAATTTGTTTTGTTGCCTTCTAGTTGAATTTCAAAAAGCGAAGATGCTGATGTGTTACCACTACCGCAGGCAACAAAGAGCAATAGTAAAAAATTAAAGGCGATAAACTTAAATGGATTCATGAATATTTTTATTAGATATATTAGGAGTTTTAACATTATAACTTTATAAAAAATGCGCGTATTATTCTCTGTAAGAAACACTTACGAAAGTAAATAAAAGGGGCAAGTTAATTCATAAAAATTAGAATATAAAACGATTAAAAAAGATTTAAAAGATTGTATATTTGCACGCGGCAAGTCCTACACGACCAGCTCCTGTAGAATCCCCCAGGGTGGGAACGCAGCAAGGGTATATAGTCGTAGCGGTGCGATGTAGGTAGCTTGCCGTTTTTTGTTTCCATAACTTTTGGAAAATGACAAATCTAAAACCACTTTCCTTACGATTTTCTTCACTTTCAATTAATTGGATTAGACCTTTTCGCCAGCCCTTTTTTATTCGTTAATTTGCAACTATTATGAAGCAAAAAATAGTTCTTATTACTGGCGGTTCGTCTGGCATTGGAAAATCTATTGGTAATTACCTAAAATCAAAAGGGCAAAAGGTTTATGGTACTACACGTAATCTAAGTAATTATCCAGATTTCAGCGATTTTGATTTATTGGAGTTGGATGTTAGAAATACCAATACTATAAACATAGCTATCGCCCAACTCATGGAAAAGGAAGGTAGATTGGATGTTTTGATCAATAATGCCGGGGTAGGAATCACAGGTCCTATTGAGGAAACTCCCCATGAAGAAATTCTAAAAACCTTTGAGACCAATTTTCATGGCCCTTTACATATGGTTAAGGCCGTTTTGCCCCAAATGAGAAAACAGGGCAGTGGACTAATCATTAATATAACTTCGATTGCCGGGTATATGGGTTTGCCTTATCGCGGGATTTATTCTGCTTCCAAAGGTGCATTAGAAATTACAACAGAGGCCCTTCGTATGGAAATCAAGGATTTTGGGATTCATATGACCAATTTGGCGCCAGGTGATTTTGCCACGAATATTGCTTCGGGAAGATATCATGCACCAGTATTAGCCGATTCTCCATATAATCAACCATATGGCAATACTTTAAAGATGATAGATGAAGGCGTGAATGGAGCAAATGACCCTATCGAAGTGGCGCACATGGTATATAAGATCATGAATTCAAAAAAACCAAAAGTTCACTATAAGGTGGGATCATTCATGCAAAAGTTCTCACTTACACTTAAAAATCTATTGCCAGACAAAGTCTATGAGAAGCTATTGTTAAACCATTATAAATTGTAATTTTAGCCGTTTTCAGAATTGCAGGAAACGATTAGAAAATAGTAACTAAATAACAAACAATTTCATGAAATTTTTTATTGATACAGCCAATTTAGATCAAATACGTGAGGCACAAGAACTTGGGGTTTTAGATGGGGTGACAACTAACCCTTCTTTAATGGCAAAGGAAGGCATTACAGGTCGAAATAATATTCTAAAACATTATGTTGACATCTGTAATATTGTTGATGGCGATGTTTCGGCAGAGGTAATAGCAACCGAGTTTGCAGGTATGATCAAGGAGGGTGAGGAATTAGCTGATCTTCACGAACAGATTGTTGTAAAGGTTCCCATGATAAAAGACGGAGTGAAGGCTTTGAAGTATTTTTATGATCAAGGCATTCGTACCAACTGTACTCTGGTATTTTCTGTAGGGCAAGCTTTATTGGCTGCCAAAGCTGGGGCAACCTATGTTTCTCCATTTATAGGAAGATTGGATGATATATCGACTGATGGTCTAAATTTGATTGCTGAAATCCGCCATATTTATGATAACTACGCTTTTGACACGCAAATATTGGCTGCTTCGGTAAGACATACAATGCATATTATTGATTGTGCTAAGCTAGGTGCCGATGTAATGACGGGACCACTTTCTTCTATAGAAGGCCTTTTAAAACATCCACTTACGGATAGTGGTTTGGCAAAATTCTTGGCAGATTACAAAAAGGGAAACTAACTCAAAACGTATTCTTTGAATGGTATCAGAAACCCGAAGGCACTTCGTATTCGGGTTTTTTCTATTTGAAGGAGCGGTACATATCACCAAAAGCATCTACGATCATTTCGTTATCAGTAATGATGCATTTGTTCATTGGATAGACAATGAGAGCCTTTGTTAATACCTCAAAATTAGCTGCTCTATATTGGTTTGAATTATTAAAACCAGCCGTTTGTGTTAATACTTTCCAATCATCATCATTGGTTTGTACATTGATGCCAACAAAATTATAATTGGGTTTTTTATGTGAAAGCTCTAAAACGCGTCTCGACATATTTTTCAAGTGTTTTTTATTTGCTCCAGACCAAAAGTAGAAAACAGTTTTATTGTTTTTGGCGATTTTTTGAAGCGACATTTTTTCCCCATTAATGTTAGAGACTTCAATATCAGGGATTCTTTTATTTGGTTGCATATTTCTTATGCCCTCATAAAGATCATCAATCTCATCAATATGTTTATTATTACCGGATAAAGCATGAAATACCTCAATGAAAATCTTGTTATTGGCTTCGGTATCATGAACTTTCAACAAATAGTCAACAGCCACATTTCTAAAGAGGTTATCCTTTAACTCTTTTTCTTCAACAAGACTATCAATAAGCTTCAACTTGTGTTTATTGAAGTGTAAATGGTTCTTAACCATTTTATCCTTTACATCACAACCTCGAGAACAAGACATATATGATAAATTTCCAAAATGATTGATCATATATTCATAATAGGGTCTTAAATAAGTGAAGTCCTTATTGTTGTACGTGAGGTCTTTACGATACTTGTAGAATTCTTTAGATAACTTTGGAGCTTTCTTTTTCTCAGAGAGTTTCTTATGCCTAAAAGGATATCGTTCCTTAAATGTCGCATAATTATATATAATATTGGCCTTAGCAATTTGCAGTGCTTTTTCAGATAATGCTGATTCCAAGGCTAAATCATTTAATAAACCGACCTTAAGTTGTTCGAGAGAATCTATTTTTCTACTAAAATTTTCTGGATTTAAACTATATAACTTATCAATAAGACTTTTTTCATCCTCGTTTGCTAAGTAGATTTCCATCATAAAGTTGTTGACTTCCTCTCCAGTTCCAGAAAAAACTAGGGATTCATCAAAATCCACGGTATTTAATCTAATTAATAGAGAGTCTCCTTTTTCGAGGTAAACATATTGGTATTCTGGCGCATGCTTAAAATGATAAAGCCCATCCTCAATTGAATCTAACTTAAAAGAAAACATTTTGTTTTTGTCCAGGGAAGAGGAATCGATGACAACATCGCCCTTATAAAGAACTACATGTTTGCTGGTTGGGTTGACAATTTCCCCGCTGAAAAAAACGCTGGGAGAACTTTCTTTGCTTTCATTACAACCTGCCAATATGAAAAGAAATAGATAAAGTAATTTTTTATTCATATAAACATATCTAGTATGTACCTAGCAAAATTAAGCATCCCATATAGTCTATCTTGTTAATTGCGCGTTAAAAATTCTGCTGTTACGTTAAGATATTCCTAGGATTTTGGTATGAAGTTTATTGGTCTGGAGGTATTAATTTGTCTATTTTTGCACGAATTTTAAAAAGGTTATTATGTTATCGGTTTCAAATTTATCAGTACAATTTGGTAAACGTGTTTTGTTTGATGAAGTAAATGTTTCGTTTACCCAAGGAAACTGTTATGGGGTAATAGGCGCGAATGGTGCTGGCAAAAGTACCTTTCTAAAGATTTTATCAGGTCAGACAGACGCGACTTCAGGTCATGTTCACTTGGAGCCTGGGAAGCGTATGTCAATCTTAGAGCAAAATCACAACGCCTATGATGAAAGCACGGTTTTAGAGACCGTAGTGATGGGTAACAAACCGTTATTCGCTATTAAGAATGAGATTGATACCTTATATGCCGACTATACCGATGCAAATGCTGATAAAATAGGAGAGCTTCAGGTGCAATTTGAAGAAATGAATGGCTGGAATGCCGATAGCAATGCTGCAGCATTATTGTCAAATTTAGGAATTCGTGAAGAATCACATTATACGTTAATGGCCGATTTGGATTCAAAATTAAAAGTAAGAGTCTTACTTGCCCAAGCTTTATTTGGCAATCCGGACGTGTTGATAATGGATGAGCCTACCAATGATCTGGATTACGAAACCATTAGTTGGTTAGAGAACTTTTTGGCAGATTATGAAAATACCGTAATCGTAGTTTCCCATGACCGTCACTTCCTTGACGCTGTCTGTACACACATTGCGGATATCGATTTTGGCAAAATGAACTTGTTCTCGGGTAACTATACGTTTTGGTATGAAAGTAGCCAATTGGCCGCCCGCCAAAGAGCTCAACAGAATAAGAAATCTGAGGAGAAAGCAAAGGAATTACAGGAATTCATTATGCGATTTAGTGCCAACGTTGCGAAAAGTAAGCAAGCCACTTCACGTAAAAAAATGCTTTCCAAATTAAGGATCGAAGACATAAAACCTTCAAGTAGAAGATATCCTGCATTGATTTTTGACCGTGAGCGTGTAGCGGGAGATCAAATCTTGAATATTGAAGGACTAACAGCTACTTCCGAGGATGGGGATTTATTGTTTCAAAATGTGAATATTAATTTGTCAAAAGGGGATAAGGTGGCCATACTTTCCAAGGATTCTAGGGCAACATCAGCCTTTTACGAAATATTGAATGGTAATAAAAAGCAAGATAACGGCAAGTTTCAGTGGGGTGTTACAACGAACCAATCTTACCTGCCTGCAGATAATGCGTCATTCTTCAGTGATGACATTAATCTTGTGGATTGGTTACGCCAATGGGCAAAGACAGAGGAAGAGCGTGAAGAAGTTTATATAAGGGGTTTTTTAGGGAAAATGCTATTTAGTGGAGAAGAAGCCTTGAAAAAATGTACAGTACTATCCGGAGGTGAAAAAGTGCGCTGTATGCTAAGTAGAATGATGATGCTTAGGGCCAATGTTTTAATGTTGGATGAACCAACTAATCACTTGGATCTTGAGAGTATTACAGCATTCAACAATTCATTGAAAAATTTCAAAGGAACTGTACTGTTTACCACCCATGATCACGAATTCGCTCAAACCGTTGCAGATCGTATCATAGAATTGACCCCTAAAGGCAACATTGATAGATATTTAACGTTTGATGAATATATGTCAGATAAGACTATAAAGGAGCAACGCAATAAGATGTACGCGGTGCCAGTATAGTTTTGTCGTCCCAAATTCTCACATTATGAAAACCTACAGCATTATTTATGCCCTTTTGGCATTGGTGGTCATTGGTTGTAGTAAATCAAGCGATTCCCAACCTATCGAAGAAATCGAAGAAAAAGAGAGTTTTTTTAATGCCGATTATATCCTGTTACAAAAGAGCAATGGTGTTCTTTCTTCACAGCTTCTCAAAAGTAGTGAGACTAGGATTGATTTAAGTCCTGCAGAAAGTACATTTTCCAATGTGCCTTTTTCCGATGTTTTATTCCTGAAAGAATCGATTTTTGCGAATTATACGAAATTGACGGATTGTAGTGGACAAGTGACTGTTCATGATTTTAGTGATGATACATCGAATATTGTAGCTGTTTTTGATGATTTGGTCGCGTGTAACTTATCGGTAACATCAATTATCGTTGAAGGTAACATGCTATATGTTTCTTACGTCTTGGAAGAGACTTCTAAAATCAATAAATATTATGTGCGGGCTATTGATCTGTCTGTCTCAGAAGATAATATTGTAGACGTAGCATTAGATAAAAAGCCTTTGCAGATGGCTTTCACAAGTGGTAAATTATTTGTATTGACCATTGATTTGGAAATTACTGATGAGCATTCACTTACAGTAATCGAAGGTGCAAGTACTACTGTAATTCATGAAATTGATCTGGGTTATGATGTTGAACAGATTTTCTCGGATGCAAATCAGAATATGATAATTTCTTATCAAGAATTGCATACGGTTTTAAATGCAACTACTATGGGTGTTCAGTACATTGGTTATGAAGATGGTAAGGAGCCCATGTTCTATGATTCCAAATTCAATTGTTTTGATGATCAAGGTAGACTATTCTATAAAAGACCAAATGATGATGCTGTACACTTAAATATTCCCGCCATTTATGATTTTGCCAATAACTTGGCAATCTTATATTTCTACGAAAATTTCTTGACGGCATCGCAATTAGAATTTGAGTACAAAATAGGGGATACTACGATGGTTAGCTATGATGATATAAATAATATAATGCTTGTGGGTTACCAAAAAATAGATGACGAAAGTAAAGGTGGGCTACTGAGAATACAATTGGAGCCAACACCGGAGTTATTGGATAATCTTGATTTAGATGGTGTTCCCTATCAAATTTTTCATCAAAATTAATTCATAAAGGAGTTAAGCATTAAAGTACTTGCTTTTCCTCAGTCATAAAAATCCTACTGATTTCTTCATGAATATCAATAGTATCCATTTCCTTTATTTTTAACCGGTCCAAGGCTTTTTCTAAATTGGTTCTCTCTAATAGCATAAATTCTTAAGTGTTTGTTCTCAAATTTAAACAAATTAAAATTTCATAAGTTTTGGAGGGTTGCACGGTAAAAGTTAATATTTTGTTAAGATCTATGAACTACATTGTTCTAAAGGTCTCCGAACAGGTTTATATTGTATATTGTCGATTATTCGATACCTTTTATCGGATTTTTATTATCAAGCCCTTAATAGAACCTAAATGAAGTGTTATGTCCCCCAGGTGGCTTTGCTCACCCTTTTTTTGACCCTTTTTGCTTCGGCCCAAGACCGTTTTTCAAGTTCAGATACTAAATTTCTTTCAATGGATATTGAAAAATCCATTATTTCAAATACCGAAAATTTAAAGAATCACACCACCTTATTAGCAGCAATGAAAGCCGCTGATTTGGACAAGGTTTTAAGCTATGATGGACCCTTTACGGTATTTGCCCCATCAGATATTGCTTTTGAAGCGTTATTTTCAAATACTTCCTTTGACCCCATGGATCCGGAGAACAAGGAGGAATTACAAGCGCTTTTAAGATACCATATAATTGCAGGCAAGTTTACCGCTTCAAAAATCTTGAAAGCTATGTGCAGTGGTGAAGGTAAAGCAGTGTTTACTACTGTTCAAGGAGAGGTACTTACTGCTACCATGAGCGGTATTGATATTGTTTTGACCGACAATTCTGGAAATTCTGCTAAGATAATTGCTGCAGATGCTAACCAATGTAATGGGGTCATGCACGCAATAGACAGTGTTATCTTACCAAAAAGAACTAGTTTTTTACCTTAGTTCAGCATCTAATTCGTTTTCGTACTTCTGCTGAAGTTTTGACATTATTTTATCTATCTGCTTATCTGTAAGCGTGCTTTTGTCATCTTGCAAAGTAAAACTAACGGCATACGATTTCTTGCCCTCGGGTAATTTGTCGCCTGTGTAGACATCAAATAAATTCACTTTTTTCAATAGATTCCTTTCCGTTTGAAAAGCAATATCATGTATTGCCTTAAAACTGACGGAATTATCCAAGAGTAAAGCGAAATCTCTTTTTACTTCAGGATATTTAGGAATAGACTTGAACTTCACTTCCGTTTTTGGAACCAAATCAATGATAATATCCCAATTAAAATCAGCAAATAAGACTTCTTGTTTTATATCAAATTTTTTAGCCAGGGATTTATTAACGACTCCAAAATCAACAATTTTCTTTTTATTGGAAATCAATGTAAGTCCTTCAGAATATAATGTTCCTTCCAATGGACGGGAATTGAAATTAGGGACTCCTAAACGCTTCAAGATATTCTCAACAACCGATTTAAAAAAGAAAAAGTCGGTTTGCTTTGCCGGTGAAGCCCATCCGGTATTATTCCTGTTCCCTGTAACCAATAGGCTTAAGTGTTTGTTTTCAACTCGTTTACCTTCATAACTATGATAGGTTTTTCCGAATTCAAAAAACCTAAGGTTCTGGTTTTTTCTATTGATGTTATATGAAATTGTCTCTAATCCATTTAACAGCATACTCTGTCGCATTGCAGATAATTCAGTACTTAATGGATTAAGCATGGCAACGGACTGTTCTACTTTCAACTCATCTATTAGGTGAATATATTCAGGAGAGGTTAGACTGTTGGTCATTATTTCATAAAACCCTTTTGATGCCAAGAAATCCCCAATTCTATCTTGTAATTTATAGTCTTCATATTTTGAAATGGGAGCTATGGAAGCGTTTAGTTTTTCTTTAAAATCGATATTGTTATAGCCGTAGACCCTTAGTATTTCCTCAATGACATCTACTTCGCGCTGTACATCGACCCTATAAGAAGGTATAACCAAGCCCATACCGGTTTCGGTAACATTCTTAACTTTTATTTCAAGCGAAGCTAGAATTGATTTTATTGTATCTCGTGGTATTTCTTGACCTATTAGTTTATGTATCTTATCAAAAGTCAAAAAGACTTCATAGTCATTTTTCTTCTTCGGATATAGGTCAATAATATCAGATGTGATATCGCCACCAGCAATTTCTTTTATCAAAAGTGCCGCCCGTTTAAGGCTAAATTCAACATTATCTATATCAATACCACGTTCAAACCTGAATGAAGCATCGGTATTCAGTCCATGTCTTTTCGCTGTTTTCCGAATAGAAATAGGGTCAAAGTAGGCGCTTTCCAAGAATATTGATTTTGTATTCATTGTGACACCCGTGTTTATTCCCCCAAAAACACCCGCAATGCACATTGGTTTTTCAGCATCGCAAATCATTAGATCTTCTTCATGCAATTCTCTTTCAATGCCATCCAAGGTCATAAATTTAGTGCCCTTTGGCAGTGTTTTAACGATAACCTTTTTACCAAAAATCCGGTCTGCATCAAATGCATGCAAGGGCTGCCCCATTTCATGCAACACATAATTGGTTGCATCAACTATATTATTTATTGGACTTAGGCCTATGGACTTTAATCTATCCTTAAGCCAATTGGGGGAAGGTTGAATTATTAAATTGCTTATGGTTACACCGCAATATCTAGGCGCTAATGCATTATCATCAACAGAAACATCCAATTTTAAGGATCTATCGGTAATATTAAAATGACTTGTTGACGGGGTTATCAACTCAATTTCTATTTCTTTCTGCTTCAGTCCTGCTTTTAAATCCCGGGCAACGCCGTAATGACTCATTGCATCGGCCCTATTAGGAGTTAATCCAATTTCAAAAACCTCATCGTTTTCCAATTCAAAAACCTCGGCACAGGGTGTTCCAGACTTTAATGAATCGCTCAATACCATAATACCTTCATGACTATCACCAAGACCTAATTCATCTTCGGCGCAAATCATACCATGACTTTCTTCACCACGAATTTTACCTTTCTTAATGGTCCAAGGTTCACCTTCCTTGGTATAAAGTGTCGTGCCAATAGTAGCAACAGGAACTTTTTGCCCCTTCTCCACATTGGGCGCACCACAAACAATTTGTAGCGGTTGTTCCTGCCCAATATCCACGGTAGTCAATTTTAGGCGGTCGGCATTTGGATGTTGTTCACATGTTAGTACCTGTCCAACGACAATACCCTTTAGACCTCCTTTAACAGTCTCATAAGGCGTGATGCCTTCAACTTCAAGCCCTAAATCGGTTAGAAGTTCAGCCGTCTGCTTTGAGTCCCAATCTATGTTCAGGAATTGTTTTAACCAGTTGTAAGAAATGTTCATTGGTTGTATTTAAAGCTGGTAAAGATAAAACAATGAAGTAAGACATTCAATACTGTTTCAATTGAATTGTTTTAATTTTTTCATGTAAGTAATTATACGTTACTTCGATACTTTCTATTAAAATCGGATTTATGCGAAGATTTGGAGTACTTATAGCCTTTATGGTTTTGATCTCATCCTGCGATAATTCAAAAGACCCTGGTTTGTCCGAAGGGATTTGGGTAGGAGAATTGGAAGTGCAAGACAATGAGATCCTGCCTTTTAACTTTGAGCTCAAAAAAAATGATTCAGGGCAAGTGTTTATTGATATCTATAATGCTGCTGAGGTCATAAAGGTTGAAGAAGTAACCTTAAAGAATGATTCAATAGTAATCAGGACTCCTGTTTATGAGGGTTATATTGCCGGTAAATTTACTGAAACTTCCATTCAGGGGAAATTCATAAAGGAAAGCTTAAATCGCATAGTACCGTTTAAAGCTACTTTTGGGAAAAAAGAACGATTTAGTGCTAAAAACAATCCACAAGTAAATGTTTCCGGCATATGGGAAGCTGAGTTCAGCGCCAATACAGAGGACAGTTATTGGGGTAAGGGAATCTTCACACAGAATGGGAATAAGGTAACAGGGACATTTAGGACAACTACGGGTGATTATCGTTATTTAGATGGGATAATGGATGGGGATATAATGAAAGTATCTGCTTTTGATGGGGCACATGCTTTTTTATTTACCGCTAAAGTCACTGATAGTAGCATAGTAGGAACCTATTATTCTGGAAACCATTTTCAAGAACCGTTCATTGCAAAACGCAATGAAAGCTTTGAATTGCCTCATGCAGATTCATTGACTTATCTGAAGAAAGGCTATGATAAATTGGCATTTTCATTTCCTGATAGTACAGGGAACCTAATTTCATTGGATGACGCCAGGTTTATAAACAAGGCTGTAGTTGTTCAGATAATGGGTACCTGGTGCCCCAATTGTCTTGATGAAACTAAATTCCTGGTCAATTATCTAAAAGAAAATACAAAACTTGATGTAGAAGTTGTTGCTTTGGCTTTTGAATATGCCAAAACTGAGGAACGAGCATTTAAAAGTATAAATAGATTAAAAACTGCTATAGGAGTTGATTATCCAATTCTATTGGCACAATTCGGGACTTCGAATAAAAGCAAAGCACAGGAAAAGTTACCTATGTTGAACCATGTGCTATCTTACCCAACAACAATTTTTATTGATAAAACAGGAGAGGTTAGAAAAATACACACTGGGTTTAATGGTCCAGCAACAGGTGAAAAGTATGAGGTGTTTAAAGAAGAATTTGATGGATTTGTGAAGGCATTGGCCAACGAGTAGTTTGTAATCCTAGATTATTGTAGATTTTCCCAATCCAATATTTTCATCATTGATATTCAAATTATCATCAACATCGACAATGTTTTCTGCAATAAAATCACCAACACTTTCTGTGCCATATTTGGTACTACCCATAACATCCATCGTAACAATTTTTTTTCTGAAAGATTTATGCACTGCAGCGACCACAGCATTAAATTCCTCGGTTAGTCCAAAATGATTTAGAAGAAGGGCAGCACTAAGAATTGCCGCAACAGGGTTCGCAATATCTTTGCCTTTTGCTTGCGGGTAGGAGCCATGTATAGGCTCAAACATAGCATTTTCAGTACCTATCGAAGCCGATGGTAACAAACCTGACGACCCAATAAGTACATTGCATTGTGCTGAAAGAATATCCCCAAACATATTGTCGGCCAAAATTACATCAAAAGAACTGGGATTAAGGGACATTTGCATTGAGGCATTGTCAATATACATACATGTCAATTCAACCTCAGGATAACTTTCAGCAATATTTGTGACGACTTTACGCCATAATCTTGAAGTTTCTAAAACGTGTGCCTTATCAACTAAGGTCAATTTCCCTCTTCTTTTCTTGGCTGCTTTAAACGCCATATGGGCAACACGGCTAATCTCATCTTCCGTATATTTACATAGGTCTGTAGCTACCTTACCATCAGCACTTAAGCTTTTCTCCCCAAAATAAATTCCGCTCGTAAGCTCACGATAAATGACCAAGTCAGTACCTGTAATTACTTCTTTTTTTATAGGGGAATTATGTACTAGAGCGGGAAAAACCTTTATGGGTCTAATGTTGGTAAATAAATCAAGTTCTTTTCTTAAAAACAATAATCCGTCTTCAGGACGTACTTTGGCATCTGGGTTATTATCATATTCCGGTGTGCCAATTGCACCAAATAAAATAGCATCGGATGCTTTGCAAAGTTCAAGGGTTTCTTCTGGTATCGGACTGCCCATTTTATCCATGGCAGCGGCTCCAATTAATCCTTCGGTAAACGTGAAATCATGGCCAAAATTATCTTCCACAGCCTGAAGGCATTTCACAGCTTGTGCTATCACCTCTGGCCCTATACCGTCTCCCCCTAAAATGGCAATGTTCAGCTGCATTTATGTAACACTTTCAATTTTTATATTGCTGGTTTCAATGATTTCATGAATGTCTTCATCCACAATCTCTTTCTTCCGGTCTGCATATTTCAAGAACTCCTGATAAACCATATCCAATTGCACCTTGGTAAGTTCGTAGCCCACTTTTTTCGCCCTATAGGCCAAAGCGGCCCTACCGCTTCTCGCTGTAAGCAGAATCGATGATTCATTTACACCAACATCTGCAGGATTAATGATTTCATAGGTCTCCCTATTTTTGATAACACCATCTTGGTGAATGCCAGAACTATGTGCAAAGGCATTAGCGCCTACAATAGCCTTGTTTGGTTGTACCAACATTCCCATTTTATCAGAAACCATCTGACTGGTATCATAAAGTAATTTACTATTGATATTTGTATCTAAACTAAGGTAAGGGTGTTGTCTTAATATCATTACCACTTCTTCCAAAGAAGTGTTGCCAGCACGTTCTCCAATACCATTTATGGTACATTCAATCTGACGGGCACCATTAATTACCCCTGCAATGGAATTGGCTGTTGCCAAACCTAAATCGTTATGACAATGGCAAGAAAGTATTGCTTTATGTATTCCAGTAACATTTTCTTTAAGATACTTCATCTTTGCACCATATTCCTCCGGTAAACAATACCCAGTTGTATCTGGGATATTTAATACCGTGGCACCAGCTTTGATAACTGCTTCACAAACCCTAGCTAAAAATTCATTGTCGGTTCTGCCGGCGTCCTCGGCGTAAAACTCTACATCCTCAACAAATGATTTGGCATATCTTACGGCACTAATAGCTCGTTCTATAATGGCTTCTTTATTGGAGTTGAATTTATGTTTTATATGAGAATCAGAAGTTCCTATGCCTGTATGTATTCTTGGGTTTTTGGCTGGTTTTAAAGCTTCGGCCGCAACTTCGATATCTTTTTTTACGGCACGGGTTAAGCCACAGACTGTAGCGTTATTTACGACTTTAGCTATTTCCATGACCGAATTGAAATCGCCAGGGCTCGAAATGGGAAACCCTGCTTCGATAACATCAACACCAAGATCATCAAGACGTCTGGCAATAACCAATTTCTGGTTTTTATCCAATTTACATCCAGGCACCTGTTCACCGTCGCGAAGTGTGGTATCAAAAATTTGAACTATATCTTTACTCATTATATTTACGTAATTTTAACTAGCCATTGACGAATATATGACCAATAGGGCTAATGGCCTAAACATTGGGATTACATTTACAACGTTAAGTTACTTTTTGGCGAGTGCAAAGTGCTAAAAAACAACGATTTAAACTATATTTATTACGATGACAAATGCTCATAAAGATGCATTGTTTGTACTGGTAAAATCCCTCTCTAAATCAGAGAAGCGCCAATTTAAACTTTATGTGGGACGATTGGGGGTGAATACAGACGCCAAATTTTTGGCATTGTTCAATCTTTTGGATAAAGTTAAAAAATACGATGAAAAGGTGATTCTGGACAGCGGGATCGTCACAAAGTCCCAACTATCGAACCTAAAAGCACATCTGTACAAACAGATTCTTGTAAGTCTAAGATTGAATCCCGTGAACCAGAATATTAGGGTTCAATTAAGGGAACAATTGGATTTTGCCACCATTTTATATCAAAAAGGACTTTACAAACAAAGTTTGAAAATACTCGATAAGGCCAAGTATACGGCTATTGAAAATGAGGAAAAAAATATTGCCTACGAAATTGTTGAACTCGAGAAAATCATTGAGACCCAATATATAACAAGGAGTATTCCTGATAGGGCCAATGAACTAGCGGTACAGGCCAAGCAATTGTCCGAGCAGAATGTGATGACTAGTAAACTTTCCAATCTATCTTTGCAGTTATATGGTCTTATGCTTAAAGTGGGGTACGTACGAAATGACGACGATTTGAATATGGTTAAGGCTTACTTTAAAAAACAACTCCCAAAATATAGTATTGATAACCTTGGATTTCGAGAAAAATTATGGCTTTATAAGGCACATTTATGGTATAGTTTTTTAATTCAAGATTTTCTTTCTTGCTATAAATATGCCAATAAATGGGTTGATCTTTTTTATGAAAATAAAAAAATGATCCAATTGAATCCAGTATTCTACCTAAAAGGAAACCATTATTTGTTGGAATCCTTGTTTTATGTAAAATACAGCTCTCAATTTAAAAAAACACTTCAGCGATTGGAAGCCATGGTCGAGTCCAAGGATTTTCCCAAAAATGACAATATTGGTTCCTTGGCTTTTCTCTATATCAATGCCAATAAATTGAATCTTCATTTTTTGGAAGGCACTTTTGACAAAGGATTGTATTTGGTTAAGATTATCGAGTATGGGATCAATAAACACAAAGATCGTTTAGACGCCCATCATATCATGATTTTGTACTACAAGATTGCTAGCCTTTACTTTGGCAATGGTGATAACAAAAATTGTATTCTTTATTTAAAGAAAATCATAGATAACAAGAATTTAAAAATGCGGGAAGACCTTATGTGTTTTGCACGTGTCTTAAGCTTGGTGGCCCATTATGAAGCGGGCATGGATTATCATTTAGAATTACAATTAAAGAGTACCTATAAGTTTCTATTGAAAATGAACGACTTACATGCAGTACAAAAAGAAATGATCAAATTTTTACGTAATCTAGGTAATATTTATCCGAATGAATTACGTAACGAATTTCAGAAACTGTATAACGAGCTTAAAAAGTATGAGAACCACCCTTATGAAAAACGTGCCTTCCTGTATCTGGACATTCTCTCCTGGTTGGAAAGTCATTTAAAAGGAAAACCGGTTGCCCAGATCATTCGCGAAAAGGCAATGCAATTAACGCGTTGATCTTACTATTACTGATTCTTGTCTTGGCCAATAACCGGAGTATCTGGACTGAATTGTTGTATTAAGCCCTCACCCAATTTGCCAAATTGATTGCTCTTTGCCATTTCACGAACTTTAACTGGGTCAAAATCGCCATTAAAGTAAAGGAAAGAACCACTGAGATTATTGTTATTATAAATTAAAATTTCCTTTACGCTATTCCGCTTTTCACGAATGGATACGACATTTCTTTTTAATTCGTCATTTTTTCGATAAACCTCAATAAATGAATTGCCTGTGATTCCGTTCATCTGCTTATTCAGAAATTGTGTTTTGGCCGGTGTTGCGCTTGGAAAACGCATATATCTTAAATCCCTGGTATTGCCAACAAGGGATTGCATTTCTGGGGAAATACCACCTATTAAAGTCAACATAAATTGGGGCACGCGAACGGCAGTCACTTGGTTGTCGTTCTTATGTGCGTTATAAAAGGTGTCGATGGAGTTATAGCTTCCACAGGAGACTAAAAGTATTAAACTGAAAAGTAAAAGTGCTCTTCTGACCATGGCATAGTGTTTTGTTTAGTAGCTAAATATAGAAAAAAACATCAACAAGCGTTCCAAACTGGATCATTTGGAGGAGAAGCTATTAATTCGAGCTTTTCTTTTTTTACGGGATGAATGAACATAAGTTTTCTCGCATGTAAATGTATGCTACCATCTTTATTGCTTCGGTCAAAACCATATTTAAGATCACCTTTTATCGGACAGCCAATAGCTGTTAATTGTGCACGAATTTGATGGTGCCTCCCAGTTTTTAAATCAATTTCCAATAAAAAATAATTATCTAATTTCTTAATAATATCGTAATCCAAAACAGCTTTTTTACTATCCGGGACTTCTTTTTTATTAGCGTATGATTTGTTTTGCTTGGTATTGCGTTTGAGCCAATGGGTAAGTGTGTCGTGAGTTTTAGGGGGCGTATTTTTCACTACCGCCCAATATGTTTTTTTTGCCTCTTTTTCTGCAAATAATTTATTCAAACGTGGTAACGCCTTCGATGACTTGGCGAAAACCACAATTCCAGATGTTGGCCTGTCCAATCTATGAGCAACACCTAAATATACATTTCCAGGCTTGTTGTATTTCTCTTTGATGTATTGTTTTACTACTTCACTCAAGGGCATATCACCGGTCTTATCGCCCTGCACTATATCACCAGGTCGTTTATTCACTGCAATAAGGTGGTTGTCTTCGTAAAGTATTTGAAGATTTTGTGGGGTTGATAGTGTCTTCGACATTTTTAGATAGATAGTTTCTTATAACCAAAGGACAAAAAAAGTAAAAGCAAAACCCCTGTGGTTACTGACATATCAGCCATATTGAAGATGCCAGTTTGAAACATCCCCAATTTTATTTGAAAAAAGTCCGTCACGGAGCCATAAGCAATTCGATCAATCAGATTTCCTATACCTCCGCCAATCACAAAAGCGAATGCAAGCACCATCCAACGGTTTAGATTTGATTTTTGGAGTGTCCTTACCAAAAGAATCAAAAGCACAATTAACGGAAGTCCTTGTAATAAAATCAACTTCAGTGTCGGGGAGAAGCCTTGACCAAAACCTAGCATTGCTCCGGTGTTTTCAACATTGGTCAAAATCAAATTATCACCCACTATTTGAATGTATTCCATAGGTTCAACATTCCTACGAACAATGTCCTTGGATATTTGATCACAGCCAACATTCAGCAGTACAAATACAATTATGCTAAATCGTTTAAGCATTTTTAGTCACTGATAGTTAAAATTTAATATTGCTCTTCATCGCTGGGAAAATCCCTACTTTTTACATCCGCGACATATTGTGATATGGCATTACCCATATCTTCATAAAGGTTCATGTACCTTCTTAAAAAACGTGGATTAAATTCGTGGGTCATTCCTAAAAGATCATGTATAACCAGAACCTGTCCGTCAGCATATTTGCCACCCCCAATTCCGATAGTTGGGATCGATATGCTTTCAGATACTTTTTTGGTCAATTCGGCAGGGATTTTCTCCAGAACGATAGCAAAACATCCCAAACGCTCCAACAACTGGGCATCAGCAATCAATTTATCAGCTTCTTCTTCTTCCTTAGCTCGAACAGTGTAGGTGCCAAACTTATAAATAGCCTGTGGGGTTAAACCCAAATGCCCCATAACGGGGATTCCGGCATTTAATATCCTTTTTACAGATTCCTTGATTTCTTCACCCCCTTCAACCTTAACAGCATGAGCGCCACTCTCTTTCATTATCCGAATTGCGGAACGTAAAGCTTCCTTAGGATCACTTTGATAATTGCCAAAAGGTATATCAACCACCACCAGAGCTCTTTTTACAGCCCGAATTACCGATGAGGCATGATATATCATTTGATCTAAAGTGATTGGTAATGTAGTTTCGTGTCCGGCCATCACGTTACTTGCAGAATCACCTACAAGGATAACATCAACATTAGCGGCATCTACAATTTTTGCCATTGAGTAATCATATGCGGTGAGCATAGAAATTTTCTCACCGTTCTTTTTCATATCAACGAGCGATTTTACAGTTACTCTTTTGTATTCTTTTTTAGCTGTGGACATTTAGTATTTATTTGGAGCGATAAAAGTAATGATTTTGTGGCATTTTTGTGGAGATGATAGTTCAGGATTTTTGGAACTTTGTTGACCTAAGTTGCCCATTCCGGATTTTAACTTATTTTTGAAGAAACATGATGAATATGAAACAAATTTTGCTTTTTATTATTCTACTCGGATTTATGAATGTCTTGGCTCAAGAATCTGATGAAGCCAAGGTTCAGAAAACAATTGAAGCTTTTTTTGATGGTTTTCACAAGCAGGACTCCATATTGATCAAACAAACCGTTTCAGATGGAATTATTGCTCAAACTATTGGCAAAAAAAAAGATGGAACAATTGCCATGCGGACAGAAAATTTCAGTAAATTTTTAAAATCAATTGTAAGTATTCCAGATTCTGTGAGCTTTCAAGAGAAAATACTTTCTTTCAATATTCAGGTTGATGGTGCAATGGCGAACGCTTGGACCCCTTATGAGTTTTGGTATAATGATGCTTTTAGTCATTGTGGTGTAAATTCTTTTCAATTGTTCAAAGATGGTGCAGACTGGAAAATCATTTACTTAATTGATACACGCAGAAAAAAAGGATGCATGGAATAATATCAGCATTAAAGAAATAATTAAATCCAAATACATAATATGAACAATAAAAAAGTAAAAACAATAGCGTTACTGTTGATTGCAATACTCACGCTTCAAATAAATGCCCAGGATTCAAAATCAATAGAAGGACAATGGAACTTGACACTATCCTATGATGGCAAGGAAGTGCCTTCTTGGTTAGAGGTAAGTCATTCTGGTTTAAGCACCTTGGTAGGCCGTTTTGTATTTTTAAACGGTAGTGCAAGGCCCATATCGGAAATAATCTTCAAAGATGGCAAATTCTCTTTTGCGATTCCGCCACAATGGGAGGCTGGAGACCTTTTACAGTTTAATGGTGAGCTAATAGATGAAAAACTAAAAGGGACTTTACTTTATACAGATGGTAAAACATACGATTGGGTCGGTAAACGTGCACCCAAACTCGCTTATAATGCGAATCCTGTTTGGGGAGATTCAAAAGCGCTGTTCAATGGAAAAGATTTTGATGGATGGCAGCCCATGGGGGAGAACCAATGGGTGGTTAAAGACGGAGTTTTGACTAGTGAAAAAGCAGGTGCTAATTTAGTTTCTGATGAGAAGTTCAATGATTTTAAATTGCATTTGGAGTTTCGTTATCCTGAAGGAAGCAATAGCGGAATATATCTTCGTGGGAGATATGAGTTACAAATAGCAGACAATATTGGATTGGAACCTTTGAGTATTCTCTTCGGTGGCATTTATGGCTTTCTAACACCCAATGAAATGGCGGCAAAACAAGCAGGAGAATGGCAAGAATATGATATTACTTTAATTGGTAGACGTGTCACCATTATTGCTAATGGTAAAGAAATAATAACCAATCAAAACATACCAGGGATGACTGGAGGCGCATTGGATAATAATGAGGCTGAAGCCGGACCGTTTATGATCCAAGGCGATCATGGTCCTGTAGAATTCAGAAGTATTATAGTTACACCTGTCATCAATTAGAATACCTTCAATAAGTAATTAAAAAGCGCTTGGATACATAGATCTTGGCGCTTTTTTTCTATTAGAAATAAGTTTAGTTGTTCTTTACAACAGTTATTACGACATTTCATTTCTGATGTCCTTTTTCAATGTACTTGTGGGCCTTTGGAATTTGTTCCAAAGTATAGCTTCGGTCAATAACCGGTTTTAATTACCCTGTTTCCATCAATTCTTTACGGAATATTAAATCTTCAACTTTTTCATGTGCAACACCACCATTAATTTGATAGTTATAGCATTATTTCGAAAAAACAAACATCTGCATCATGGTAATGACTTGGGAGACCTTCCGAATTTTTTAATTTCGATATTCCCAAAAAGGTAAAACCACATTTTTCATAGTGTGATATAAGTCTTTTATTATGGCCACAAGTATCCATTCTTATAAAAGATATTTGTTTGTCAGCACTATATTTTTTAGCCCATTCAACAATTATTGAAACTAAATTTTGACCTCTATAATATGGGTTGGTTGCAATTCTGTGGATGTATATAGCCGAATTGTCATTTCTATCTTTCCATATTTGAGGGTCGCTGAAAGTTATGGCCCATACACATGCAATTTTTCCATTAATCAATAATTTCCATTGTCTATTTTCGTTGACCTCGGTTTCCACAAGCCCTCTGCTAAAAATGGGCCATTGGTTACCTGGAAATTTTTTCTTTTGAAATGAAGTAGCGATTGCATATAGTTTGAAAATAGATTCAATATCTGAAATTGTACTATTCTTAATTTTCATACTACCCATTGTTAGAACTAAAATAGCGGTTTTAAGGGGAGAACCTTAAAACCGCTACTAAAATATCAAATTACAACTATTTACTCTTCAATAAGAATTCCCATTTTACCCATTTGGTAATCGCGCATAGCTTCAAGAACCTCTGTTTGGGAGTTCATCACAAAAGGCCCGTGTTGTACCATTTTTTCATTCAATGGTAATCCACTCAAGAGTAAGAATGATGTGCCTTTGTCAGCGGTAATAGAAATCTGATCTCCATCATCCTCAAAAACGGTCAAACTTTCCTTTTCCACAAGACCATAGTCTTTTATCCTTAGTTGACCTTTAATAGTATAGATTATGGTATTGAACCCTTTCGGAATTGAAAATGTTTGAGATCCTTTACCAATTGCATCATTCCATAGCATCAAAAGTTCACTTTCTACTTCAATTTTTCCTTTCAGGGAATCGTAATGACCGGCAATTACTTTGGAACGAATGTTTTTATCTTTTGAAAGGAAGACAGGGATTTCTTGCTCTGGAACATATTGATAACTGGGCTCCTGCATTTTTTTATCAGCAGGGGAATTTACCCAAAGTTGAATTATTTCATTAGTGCCATTCCTGTCTATTAAATCTTGTGAAGGTCGTTCACTGTGAACAATACCAGATCCAGCATGCATCCATTGTACCTCGCCTTTTTTCGCAATTTGGTTATTTCCCCTACTATCTCGATGATGAATTTCACCCTCGATGATAAAAGTCACAGGTGTAAAACCCCGGTGAGGATGTGCCCCTACACCTTGATGTACTGCTTTGGCGTGTTTTCTGTATTTTATCTCCCCATGATGCAATAATAGAAAAGGATCTACTTGTTGTACATTATTTGTGGGTAAGGCCTGTTTTAATGGTATACCACCCATATCTATATCGAAAGCGGGGATTAATGTTCTTACTTTTTTGTTCATGATTTTGAAGTTTAAATTGCTTCTTGAAACATTTGAATCTTTTGATTCAAGGTTTTATTCAAGTCCTCGTTTTTTAACCCTTCTTTTGAAAAATTATCATAGAAAGAAGGTAGTGAGAAATCTGTGATGATATTACCACCAAAAAATGGGAATGCCATATTAGCTGCGCTCAAAACCGCGTTACCGCCCCTTGCACCAGGAGAGGTTGCCATTAAGAACATAGGTTTGTCTTTCCAAACTTTTTGATTTATCCGAGATAACCAATCAATTGCATTTTTGAAAGCTGCCGTATAAGAGCCGTTATGTTCTGCCATTGAAATTACAATACCATCTGCATCTTCAATTAGTGTGTTCAGTTTAATTGCATTATCCGGGATACCTTTTTCGTTTTCTAAATCTATTCCATATAGTGGTAATTCTAACTCATTCAAATCTGCAACAATAGTTTCAGAATCATCAATTTTGTTGGCAGTATACTGGGCCAATTCTTTATTTATGGATTTCTTACTATTGCTTCCACCAAGTGCTATTATTTTTTTCATCTGCTGAATTTTATGGTTTTTAAAAGGTCAATTGAAATTCGTCAACAAACTATAAGTAAGTATTGAAATCTTCAATTGACTTGATTCATGCTACAAATATCCCCAGTATGTTGATAAGATGCATTAATCTAGATTAAGAAATAAAATATGCTATTTGGCCCTTGCTTTTTTACTTTTCACCTTACTGAGTGCTTCAGGCGTAATACCTAAATAAGAGGCAATCATGCGTTGTGGGACTCTCTGTGTTATTTGAGGATAGGTGGTTTTGAAATGCTCGTAGCGTTCTATGGCTGAAGCGCTCATTAGCATTATTACCCGTTCTTGTAAAACCGAAATGCGCTTGATCATTGCAGCTGTTCGTTGCTTATCGCTATTCAGAGTAAGCGGAATATATACTTCCTCGAACAATTTCTTATCGACCATCTCAATTTCAGAATCTTCCAGTACATCAATAAAAAGTTGACAAGGAGAGACGAAATCCGCACCATCAGCAATTATCCAATCCTCTGGGGCGAACATAAAAATATGTTCTTTTCCCTTGTTATCAATGGTGTAACTGCGCAGCAAGCCCTTTTTCACGTAGTAAATTCGTGAGACACTATCTCCACTACGTTGTAATACATCTCCTTTTTTTAAGGTTTTGGTTGCTATTCTTGCTTTGAGTGCTTCAATCTCTTGGGAAGGATTCGAATCTTGGTTTAATATGTTTAGAAAAGATCCCAATAATTTAAGGTGTTGTAGTTATTTTTCTTTCAAATCTAACTTTTCTTATATCAAATTCGGCATAATATTGCCCAATTTCTACAAACCTATTTTTTTTATATAAAGTGATTGCTGGTTGATTTGCAGCTCCTGTTTCTACAGTATAAACGGCCGAATCTAATGAATGAAATAAATAAGAAATTAAACTTTGGGCTATACCTTGACGAAAAAATATGGGATCTACTACCAAACTCTGAATATGAATTGACTTGCCATTATTAATTATTTCAATAACGGCTCCGACTACGTCATCAATCAAATAACCATAAAAGTCATTTTTACTCTCCAGAAATTCATTAATGGTTCTTTTTAGAGGAGGAAACTCCTTCGCCTTCAGTAATTCGGCTTCTACCGCATAGGATACCTGAAAAACACCACGAATTTTAGTAGCTATTTCTACATTTGTATGATCAATTTTTTTAATCATATACAATAAAATCACACATGCTGATCAATGAGAATGGTATTTCCATCAGGATCCATGAACATAAAACTTGCAGGGCCGGTAGAACTTTCGTCAGCTTCACTTAATAATGCCACTCCCTTTTGTTTAAGTGCTTGTTGAATTTCCCGGACATCGTCAAATTTCTCCAGTTTGCTTGCATTTTCATCCCATCCGGGATTAAAAGTTAGAATATTGTTATCGAACATCCCTTGAAAAAGACCAATAATTGTATCCTCATTTTTCATGATAAGGTAATTGCGCTCTTTTTCACCAGCGAAAACCGAAAATCCCAGATTTTCATAAAATTGTTTTGAAGTCTCAAGGTCCTTGACGCTAAGACTTACTGAAAATGCCCCTAGTTTCATTTCGTTTATTTTTTGATTGTTGCTATTAAATTAAGGAATCAAATTTAATTCCTGTCCTTTTTCGAAGGAATTCAATATTGTAGATGAATGGCTAATTAGAAAGAATATAATAAAGTAGGCTATAAAAAATCAACGAATAAAACGCTTATTAAGCATTGACCAATTGCACCAATTTCATACGACCATTTATTCCAATTTTGGTGTAAATTCTATGGGTATGGTCTTTCACGGTTTGCAGACTTATAAAAAGCTCATCAGCTATTTGCTGATTGGTCTTACCTTGACAAATCTGTTCCACAATCTCTCTCTCTCGCTTTGTGATTTGGTATTTCTTATAAATCAATGCTTTTTTTTTGGCAATGGGGTTTTCTGCATGAACTGGTTTAAAAACGAAATCTGAATTAAGTTTTAAATAAAACAGTGGTATAAAGTTAGATAGAAAATAAATCAATATAAGTGGAGCAAGAATCCATGAACTTGCAAAGTAGAAGGGGAGTACAGCTACCCTTAATACTAGACCCAATACCATCAACATGGTAAATCGTGTCATGATTTTCGTATTAGGGCTGTACTGTTTCTTCGCAAATTTTAAAACAACGCTTGCAAATAAGCTCATATATAACAATTCTATGAACATGGTCAAGCCAATTTGGGTATATGCGAGTTGCATCCCTAATTGCCAATTTGTTTTATCCAATAATGCATATAATCCCCATGCAATGGGAATGATTAAGATGAATATAATCAGGTGAATGCGTAGCAGGTTATTTTTCATTGGCACCTCGATCAGTGAATATCCCATTTTTAACAACATTATCCATGAAATGAGAAGAAAGGGAACGCCCAAGATGGGTAGAAAGTTAGCGATCATCTCAATTTCTTCACTTCCAGTATTTATTGAAGAGAGTAAAACCCGCATTAAAATCTGTCCCCATATTGCATAAAAAGCAAATCCGAAAAAGGTAACGAGGTAATAAAAATAGTTTCTATGAAACTCGGTATTGTATGTCAGGATAAAGCTATGGGCAATTAATATGCATGCAATGGCTACTGCAAAACAAAAAATAAAAACCACAATGAATAGTAGACTTAACAAGAGTTACGATTTAATAGTCTAAAAGTATGTAAATGCCTTTAAAACCGTGCAATACCTTGGTAGTGATTTTATAATCACTACTAAAGTTGGAAGGATTTTTAATATGCCCCCCGTACATTTATCAAAATTAAATAATCGAAGATCATGGAAATTGTAAAAGAAGAAAGACAACCACAAGCAACAATTTCAGGAAGCTATACATACGCATGGCAACAAATGTGGAAATACTTCCTATATCTGTTTATCATTACTATAGTAGTTGGCTTATTGGAAGCACCTGTTTCAGCCCTCCAGGATTCGGAATGGGAAAATATGCCAGGGATTCTATTATTGCAAGTATTGATTGCGGCTTATGGTCTATTGTTCTTACCAGTGGTAAAATATGGCGGGGATTTACTCTATTTAAAGGGCATAAGAAATGAAAAAATTGATATTTCAGAACTCTTCGATGGGTTTAAGAACAATTATCTCAATATCATTTTGGCCAACTTGTTGACCTTTGCGATTATTGGTATTGGATTTGTTTTTCTCATAATCCCCGGAATAATACTGGCCTGTAGACTGGTTTTTGTCTCTTATCTCGTAATGGATAAAAATATGGAGCCTGTTGCAGCTGTTGAAAAAAGTTGGGAAATGACACGTGGATATGGCTGGAAAATATTTGGTATGGCAGTACTAGTACTGCCAATTTTCATTGGTGGATTACTTTGTTTCATCGTGGGTGTTTTCTTTGCTATTATATGGGTACATGCTGCTTTTGCTTCTATGTATCATGCAATTGATCTGGAAGATAAAAAGCTATTGAGTGATACAGCAAGCCAAGAGGTGTATTAATTGCCAGGAACATTTCCGGTTTCATCCAATATCCCGTTCATTCTTAAATGGGTAATCACTGGTTCTTTGGCCATTCGGATCAATGTAACGTGATCAAAAGAAAGGGAGTCATTTTTGTGTTGGCTTCCTCCTGTTGTTCCTAACATTGTATAATCACGCCCAAGACGTTTCTGGTGTGAAAAAGAATGAAAATGTCCATTGATTACCGCATATGGGCGTTCACTTAATAAATCTTCCAATCGCCCCAGGCCTTTATTGCCTTCACGCATCCAAAGCGGTTTGTGCATTAAAATGAACGTCCATTTTGGATTCGGATATTTTTTTAGAACGGCTTTGAAATATTCGAATTGGTCATTGCCCATGCCACCAAGGCGTCGTTCGATCATATGGTAATACTCTGAATCCTCATATTTACCTTCCATTTCACCGGCTATTATTTGTAAAGCCTTAGCTCTGGCTTCATAAATTTCAAGCATGCGCTTTTCCTCATAATCTTCGGAGTCCACCATCAAGAATAGAACATTTTCATAGGTAAAATGGTAATAACGAGGACCAAACCTGTTTTTCCAAAATTCGCGCATTACCGGGTTGGTCAGGTCGTGGTTTCCTCCTAAATAAAAGAAGGGCATATTTAATTTTGAAGTTCGCCGATCAAAAGAATCCCATTCTTTTGCAAGTTGAGATGTATCTTCTGTTCCGCCATCAATAAGGTCGCCTACACTTAAAACAAAAGTGGGGTCCAAGCGATTCAATTGTGAGACCGCAGTACTATAAACACCTGCTCGTTCACCACCATTAAGGTCTGAAATAATGGCAAAGGTGAAATCTTCTTCTTCAATTTCAAAGTTGGTGCTTGTCCAGGGAGTAGGACCACTGGTTACATCGTTTTGAAATTTAGGAACCGCTTCGGTATAGGTTTTACAACTTATTAAAAGGAAAAATAGTAAGATTGAAAATAAGGGTCTAGATTTCATAAATTATTCTGTTGAAGGTTTAAAATTCGAGTTCCTCGTATTTAATAGGATTGGATATTTCTTCTACATTACCAATATAATCCTTTCCTCGAAGTCTCGTGACAGTATGTGCTGTAAGTTCTTCCTCAGGATAGGATTGTATGAGTTCCTCAATGGACTTTTGGTCTAATTCATCATTTATGTTGATTAGCCATTTATCTTCCAATTCTGAGGGTAAAATAAATGGCATTCGGGGTCCTTTAAGCTTGGGATTGTTATGGATTTTAGCCAGTAATGGGTTTCCTTGGGTGGTGACAATGGTAAAAGTGTTAATGGTGCCCCCCGTTTCTTTATTTTCCCATTCGCTCCATAATCCTGCAAGTGCTAAAGGTTCATTGTTGTGCTGTTTAATAAAAAAGGGATAGGTTTTGCCACCAAAATGATGGTGCTCATAGAACCCATCAACATAAACGATACAACGATTGTTTTTGGCAGCATTACGAAAAGACGGTTTCTCGAAAATGGTTTCCCCTCTAGCATTCAAGGTTTGGTTCCATAATTTTTTACGCTGCTCGTCATCCTTGACCCAATGGGGTACAAGCCCCCAAGTGGCTAATTCCGGAAAATTTGGAGACCGATCTGTATAGATAAGCAATTCAGGATGGCTAAATCCAGAAGCATGATGAATAGGTAGGTCGGTCAAGGGAATCAATTTTTCCATGATTTCCTCAATGGCCTGATAATCTTGTTCCCTTTGTGCCCTCGTTAATTGAGCTTCTAGACTTGCTTTTATATCGTAACACATAATAATTTCATGAAACCAACTTTAATTTAATACTATTTCGGGTATTGTTTAAACATGTTTTATTCGTTCGGTTAATCATTAAACGATTGCTTTTTTGTAGTACTTTTTACGTAACCAAAAGGAAACTCGAACCAATAAAATCAATGCAGGAACCTCTACTAAAGGACCAATCACTCCTGCAAAGGCTTGTCCCGAATTCAGTCCGAAAACTGCAATGGCAACTGCAATTGCCAATTCAAAGTTGTTTCCTGCAGCAGTAAAAGCCACCGAAGCGGTTTTGTCATATTCAGCTCCCATTGCCTTGGTAAGGAAAAACCCAATGAGGAACATTAAACTAAAATAGATAAGTAGCGGAACTGCGATAATTAAAACGTCCATTGGGATTTCCACTATCAATTCACCTTTAAGCGAGAACATAACCACAATTGTAAATAAAAGTGCAATCAAAGTTATTGGTGAAATGGTTGGAATAAATTTTTTCGTGTACCATTCTTCGCCTTTTAATTTGACTAAAATCATTCGGCTCAAGATTCCCATTATGAACGGAATACCTAAATAAATGGCGACACTTTCGGCAATAGTCTCGATTGAAATATCCACAATTGCACCGTCAAACCCGAAATAGGGTGGAAGAACAGTTATAAAAATCCAAGCGTAAAAACTATAAGCAAACACTTGAAAAATGCTATTTAATGCCACTAAGCCTGCGCCATATTCGCTACTTCCTTCGGCCAGGTCGTTCCAAACCAAGACCATTGCAATACAACGCGCTAAACCAATTAAAATCAGCCCGACCATATATTCTGGATAATCCCTTAAAAAAGTGATGGCCAAAACAAACATTAAAACGGGACCAATAATCCAATTTAGTAGTAGTGAAACTGAAAGGATTTTGGTGTTTCGGAAAACTTTTGGCAATAGTGAATAATTGACCTTCGCCAAAGGGGGATACATCATTAAAATCAACCCGATTGCTATGGGAATATTGGTTGTCCCACTACTGAAAGAATTAATTACGTTTGGAAACGAAGGAATAAAATAACCGATGCCTACACCCAAAGCCATTGCAATGAAGATCCAAAGTGTTAGATAACGGTCGAGAAAACTTAATTTTTTATTGGATGCCATTTTTAAGAATTGATTTGGGAGAAAACATATAGTAGTTCGGTTGCAATTTGCAGACTTCTTTCATTATATTTTTCAGCCTGTTGTGGTGTATTATCATATGCTTTTGGATCTTCAAAAGTGATTGGGATACGTTTTTCAGCGCCTGATATAAAAGGGCAATCTTCATCAGCTTGTGAGCAGGTCATAACGGCCACAAATTCAGATTTTGGGTTAAAGTCATCATAGAACTTTTTTGAATATCCAACTATAGGATGCTGATTTCCTGCGTATTTTATGCAATAAACAGGGTTTTCGCCTTTTGAGATGGTGTTTATTTTAAAACCTGAATTTATTAATGTTTCTGATACCTTTGGGAACAGCGCTGTTGCTTCAGTTCCGCCCGAATAGCAAAATACATTTTTTGTTTTAAAATAATAAGCCATTGTTTGCGCCCAAACTTGTGATAAATGACTTCTTCGAGAGTTGTGGGTACAAATAAAATTGATACGGATTTCTAGATTGCTTTGATTCTTTTTTTGGACAAATTCAATTAATGATTTTAGCGTTTCTTTGCGTTCATTTGAGATAGATTCAACATCTAATGTTGTTATGATATTCTCAATCTTATTGAATAATGACATTTTTGGTTGGTATTTATGGGATTGATAAGTTAACAGCATCCGCTTTCAGGGGCACAAGAACTTGCAGAATCAATTTCTGAAAGATTCACTTTTTGTTTTTTCTGTTTTATCCCTGGTTTTTCGGCATATACCGTGATACTGAAAATCCCTGTACCTCCTTTGTTGAAATCCTTTGTCTCTTCATTGGAAAGATATTTGCCAAGGATATCACTAGGAATAACGATTGGCTTTTCTTTTTGGACTTTTATGTTTTGAAAGCCTTTATCTTCTATAATTTGCAGGTATTCCGATTTCTGAATGGCTCCCGCAACACATCCTGCATACATTTCGGCATCTGCTTTTAAAGCATCTGGAAGGTTGCCAACCAAAACAATATCCGAGACACTAAAGTGGCCACCTGGTTTTAATGCCCTATACATCTCTCCGATGACTTTGTCCTTGTTAGGGACCAGGTTCAATACACAATTACTTACAATTACGTCCCCAATTTCATTGCTCACAGGCATGGCATCAATATCCCCTTCTCTAAATTCCACATTGTTATAGCCCAACTTTTCTGCATTTATACGGGCTTTTTGAATCATAATGGGCGTAAAATCAATACCAATTACTTTACCTTCATGGCCTGTTTCGTGGCGGGCCACAAAACAATCATTTCCAGCACCAGAACCTAAGTCAATTACAGTATCCCCTTTTTTTATTTTGGCGAATTGGGTTGGAAGACCACAACCTAACCCTAAATCGGCGTCTTCAACATAGCCTTTGGTGTCGGTATAGTCATCCATCATAATGTTGTAAACCTTATTGGAAGGTGTGGTCGCGCCACAACAAGACGAAGCATTTTCTACTTTGCCCTGTTCAGCGATCTTGGCATAACGCTCTTTCACTATATTTTTTAATTCTTGTTCTTTTTTCATTTTTACTTTTTTGAAGATTATAGAATGGATGACCTAAAATATTTTCAACAACAATTTTCTTTCGATATGTCTTGGTCTAAAAACAGTAGCATAATTTCTTTCATTTTGACCCAATTTTCTTTGTTTATGCAATAGCAAACACTTGTTCCTTCAATATTTCCTTTGATCAAGCCCAAATGCTTTAATTCCTTTAAATGTTGTGATATTGTTGGTTGTGCCAATCCTATCTCATCTACCAAATCCCCACAAACACAAGTGTCGATTTTGAATAAATGTTGTAAAATAGCAACTCTTGCAGGGTGTCCAAAGACTTTGGCAAAAAGTGCAATTTCATTTTGTTGCTCGGTAAACATTTCGCTTTTGGTTAATCCCATTATTTAATATCATTGATTCATTGCAATATTACGATTAATAAATAAGTAGTCAAAATTATTTTCGACAGTTTGAAGAAATAGCTACTATTTTTTTAGTAGTCGATTTTAGCGCTGAAAAAAAATAAATTTGATTTTACGGGTCCAGCTTTTGGATGACGGTCTAGCGATTATTCCGTAGCGGTAATCCAATTGGATTTTCTATAAATATATCTAGCTATAGAAAAGCATGGATTTACTTTTAAGGGAAGAGGAGCTCTTAATAATTGCTATACCTGTAACTATATTATCCCTTTAAAACAAAAAGGAACCCCAATTTTTGGGATTCCTTTGATTACTTGTAGCGAGAGCGGGGCACGATCCCGCGACCTCCGGGTTATGAATCCGACGCTCTAACCAGCTGAGCTACCTCGCCATGTCGCTTAAAACGGCTGCAAATATAAAGTTTAATTTTTTGTTCTTCAACATTCAATCGCTAAAAAATATTCTATCGGTTTTAATTTTTTTATCATTTATAAATATATATATTGCCCATAATAAATACCAAATCGTAATGAACGATAAGATTAAGTTTGAAATAGAATTTGTAATACAATCATCACCACAGTTATTGTATCAGTACCTAGCAACACCCTCTGGTCTTTCAGAGTGGTTCGCTGATAATGTGAACTCAAGGGGAGAGATGTTCACTTTTATTTGGGACGGTTCCGAAGAAGAAGCGAAATTACTAAAACGCAAGAGCAATGAATTTGTAAAATTCGCGTGGGAAGAAAATGAGGATGACTCTTATTTTGAATTGAAGATTATTGTTGATGAGATTACAAAGGATGTTTCACTTTTTATTACGGATTTTGCTGAGGAAGATGAACTTGACGAAGCCAAAATGCTCTGGGAAAACCAGGTTTCTGATTTGAAGCAGGTTTTAGGTTCTAAATAATTTCAACGTATAATTATACAGTATATTTGGCCCTGATGAAACTATCAGGGCTTTTTTTATGATAAATTTTGATGGCAAGCTACTTGCAAAAAAGGGTGATTTTCTAAATCATGAAAATAGGGGACTGCGTTATGGTGATTCCCTTTTTGAAACGATTAGAGTGGTAAATGGTAAGACATTTTTTTGGGAAGAGCATTATCTTAGGTTAATGTCATCAATGCGCATTCTAAGAATGGAGATTCCCATGAATTTTACCATGGAGTACCTTGAAGACCAAATAGTTGAAACCATTAAAGCCAACGATTTCCAGGTACAACCGGTAAGGGTACGATTGACGGTATTTAGGAAGAATGGGGGATTATACACTCCAGAAACCAATAATGTTTCTTTCATAATCGAGGTCAAAGCGCTGCATGCTCCTTTTTATGTTATTGAAGATACAACCTACGAAGTGGAGTTGTTCAAAGACTTTTATGTTAATCCTGATATGCTTTCCACATTAAAGACCAACAATAAAATCCTGAATGTTGTTGGTAGTATATTCGCCAAAGAAAATAAGTATCAAAATTGTTTATTGTTGAACACAAATAAAAGCGTTGTCGAAGCACTAAACGGCAATCTATTTTTAGTGAAGGGAAATGTAATAAAGACCCCACCGTTATCAGATGGATGCTTAAATGGGATAATACGTAATAAACTAATAGCTATTTTGGCCAAAATTGAGGATTATACCTTTATTGAAGAATCAATTTCCCCTTTTGAACTTCAAAAAGCCGATGAACTCTTCGTTACGAATGCTATAGTAGGGATTAAGCCGATTACAAAGTATAGGAAAAGGGACTTTGGAACTGCGGTCTCAAAAAACTTACTGGGCAAATTAAATGCTATGGCCAGACTGGGCTAATCCCAGCAATAAATTAATTTAAACTTGGATTTTCAGGTGCGTTGGACCAAAGCAGATAATTGCCGCCAAGTTCAACCATTTTTTCCTGCCAAAAAGCGGAAGTGGATTTTTGTATAATACTACTTTCGTATTCGTTTCGTACAACAATCCAAGATTTGGATGATAACTCTTCATCCAGTTGTAGTGAGGACCAGCCTGAATATCCCAAAAAGAATCGAATATCGTTATCTGAAATCAATTCTTCATTAATAAGACTTACGGTTTTTTCAAAATCACCACCCCAATAAATACCGTCCGATATTTCTATACTATTATCAATAAGATGCGGTACCTTATGTATAAAATAGAGGTTGTCCTGTTCCACTGGACCTCCATTATAGACTTGTAAGGGTATTGATATCTCAGTGACCAAGTCATTTATATGATATTCCAAAGGTTTGTTAAGAATAAAACCAACAGAACCCTCTTCATTATGCTCTGCCAGCAAAACAACAGACCTATTGAATGACACATCACCTGTTAAAGCAGGTTCTGCGATGAGTAATTTTCCTTTTTTTGGCTTTAAAGCGACCATATTCTTTTTCTTGCTGTAACTAAAATAAGCTAAATCTTATTAACCACAAATAGGTAGTAATAAAAAAGCCCTGATGCTAACATCAGGGCTTTTAGATATTATAGTAATTATAGACTAGTTTACCGCTTTGCCTAAATCAGCACCAGCTTTAAACTTTACAACATTTTTAGCTGCAATTTGGATAGTTTTTCCAGTTGATGGATTTCTACCTTCTCTTGCATTTCTTCTAGATACAGACCAAGATCCGAAACCTACTAAAGATACACGATTACCTTTTTTAAGAGAACCTTCAACATTTCCTAAGAAAGATTCCAATGATTTTTTAGCCGCGGCTTTTGTGATGCCAGCGTCAGAAGCCATTGCATCGATTAATTCTGTTTTGTTCATAATTTAATTTAATTAATTGTTTTAAAAATAATTTTAAACCTTCTAACAAATTTATACGGATTTGCGGTGAACGCAAGTAAAATAAGGGGAAATCGGCGTTTTTGTTGATAACTCAGTACGTTTGTTGATAAAGTAGGGCTTTTTTTACGTTTCTCGCAGCCCAATGAGAACGGGACTTTACACCATAGTAGCTGTTTTTGCCAATTTTAGTCCGTTCAGAACATCACGGATTTCCATTTTACGCTTACCTGGAAGTTGAATTTCCAAGAGCTTTAGGAAGCCGCCTTTTACAGCAACTTTCATTTCTTTTTTATCGAAAATGATTTGCCCGTTTTTTAGATTATGTTTTTCATTCTCTTTATGGGCTTTATATATTTTTAGAAAAATTTCTTCACCATTATTCATTAAAGTTGTCCAAGATGTTGGGTAAGGACTTAATCCTCTAATATGGTTATAAACTTGCTCTAAAGACTGGTCCCAATCTATTTGGCAGGTGTCTTTATGGATCTTCGGGGCAGACTTTACAGCGGCATCGAAGTCTTGTTTCGTACGCACTACCTTTCCATTCTGGATTTGTTTTACGGTTTCCAATACTAGATCAGCTCCTAAATACATTAATTTGTCATGTAGTTTGCCCGCGGAATCATCATCCGCTATAGTGACCTTATCCTGGAGTATCATTTCACCGGTGTCTATTTTGTCATCAATGAAAAATGTAGTGACCCCTGTTTCAGTTTCCCCTTTGATGATTGCCCAATTTATTGGAGCGGCACCCCTGTAATTAGGAAGTAGTGAAGCATGAAGGTTGAATGTGCCATAATCTGGCATTTCCCAAACTTGCTTAGGTAACATTCTGAAAGCCACTACAATTTGCAAATTGGCCTTTAAACCTGCAAGCTCTTTTAAAAAGCCCTCATCTTTAAGATTTGCAGGCTGTAAAACGTTAAGGTTTTTTTCTTCAGCGTACACTTTAACGGCCGATTTATTTATTTTTCGTCCTCTGCCAGCTGGTTTATCCGCTGAAGTAATTACCCCAACAATGTTGTAATCGTTTTGAACCAACTTATCCAGAATTGTCACTGCAAACTCTGGTGTGCCCATAAAAACAATTCTCAATTCATCCTTTTTGTCCAAGCTCGTATTCATTTCGGGTGTTTATTCTAATTTTTCCAGATTCCAATAATTCTCTTATTGAAATCAATATAGTGTTTTCTTCAAAGTCCAAAGCTTTTATCAATTCCCTGGAAGATTTACTTTCAGTTTTTAACAGCCGAACAATCTCGTCAGATACGAAAGTTGTTATGTCTGCATCCAACGGAAGTTTGCCCTTGCAAATATCACATTTGCCACAGTTGGTTTCAACTTTCTCGCCAAAGTAATGTAACAGTTGTTTACTGCGACATACTTTGGTATTGTTTATATAGGTCAATATGTTTTCAATGTTCTTGACCTTTGTCGCGTTAAGCGCTTTCACTTTATGGGCGAATACATTAATGGTAACATCGTCTTCACGAGGTACTAGAAAAGTAAGCTCCAAATCGCTATTGCGCTCTTCATATGCTATTATGTTTTCTACTTTCAATTGTCTTAGGGTCTTAAGTATTGATTTTTCAGTAGCCCCGGCCTTTTTAGCAATCAATACCGTATTAATTTTGGTATCGAATTCAAAAACACCTCCATAGGTGCGTAATATGGTTTGTACAGTGTCAACAAGATTCCTATTTTTCCCAAGATATGAAAGCAACTGTTCTTTGTTAGTCAAAAAACGTAGCGTGGTTTTCTTGAAGAATGCTTCGGATAGGGCGAAAACAGAATTCTGGTCTAATACGCGAAATGCATTGAATGTTATTAAGGGATTCAGTTTATAGGTTTCACAAAATGCATTGAAATTCAGTTGAAACTTCTCATCGAATCCTTCAGCATAAGGTATTTGAAAATAATTGTTCAGTTTGTTGTACACTAATTTGATAAACGGAATATCTGGCAAAACGCTTAAAAATTGATTTTTAACTTGTTCTTCATCCATTTTGTTGGTCAGTAGAACTGCTCTTGCCGGTTCACCATTTCTACCTGCCCTACCTGCCTCTTGAAAGTAATTCTCAATACAATCTGGAATTTGATAATGAACAACCAATGCAACATCGGGTTTATCTATTCCCATACCAAAGGCATTTGTAGCGACCATGGTCTTCACCTTATCACCTAGCCACGAATCAAGTCTTTCCTTTTTATCTTTTTTTGATAATCCTCCATGAAAATAAGAGGCTGAACAATTATTCATGTTCAGGTAATTAGCGAGATCTTGGGCCAAGCGTCTGGTACGAACGTAAACAATCGCACTTTTGTCGGTAGTAAGACAAAGCTGTTGCAACGTATACCTTTTATCCTCTTCCCATAGGACTGAAAAAGAGATATTATCACGGGAAAAGGAATCCTTGACAATCAACGGATTAATGAACTTAAGATTATCTACAATATCATTCGCCACCGCTTTTGTTGCCGTCGCTGTTAAAGCAATCATCGGGGCTGTGGGAATAATTTCCCTTAATTTGGAACATTCAAGGTAAGCGGGTCTAAAATCATGTCCCCATTGCGAAATACAATGGGCTTCATCAATGGCGATAAGATTTACATTCATTTGCTGAATTCTATCGCGAACAATTTCCTGCTGCAAACGCTCGGGGGAGAGGTAGAGGAATTTGTAATTTCCAAAAAGACAGTTATCCAACAAATTGTTGACCTCTTCAAATGATATTCCACCGGTTAATGCAATTGCCTTTATACCTTTTTCCTTTAATGTCTCAACTTGGTTATGAATCAAAGCAATCAATGGTGACACCACAATACAAATGCCTTCTTTCGCTAGAGCTGGAATTTGAAAACAGAGTGATTTGCCTCCGCCTGTAGGCATTAAGGCCAACACATCCCTATCAGATAAAATAGTATCTATAATATTTTTTTGGGAACCTATGAATGATTCAAAACCCCAATATTGCTTTAAAATGATATTTGGGTCTTTCTCCATTAAGAAGCATTTATTTGTTCAAAAATAAACGCAACCCTTTCGTTTATGCTTCCTTTGGGCACTATGGTAACATCATATGCATGTTGCTTATAAGAATTTTTTAAGCAGTTATAAATATGTAAGGATTCTTCATATGACTCATAACGTTCATTGTCTGTAATATGAATTTCTTTCCAGGGCGGCATTAGGAATATTTGATCATAGCGGAAGTTTTCACAGGCATTGCTATAGATAGCATCATAAGTCTGCTGAAAACAATCCATGTAAGCTAAAACATCTGGTATTCCCCGGTCAAAAAAGAACATTTTGTCATTTGCTTTTTGTGCCGTTTTGAATTGTTCAATTCTAGCATTCAAAATCTTTAAATTAAACTTCATAGGGTCCGAAACCGAAACAATGGGATTGGATACGATTTCTATCTTTTCCCCTTGGTTTTTTTCTTCGGAAGTCATACTGCGAATGACCTCATGAAGGCAATGATGGCCATCTTTCTCAAGTTGCTTGATCACCGATGTCTTACCAGTGCTGGGACCTCCAGTAATAACAATTTTTTTCGCCTTCAATCGTTAAAGATTATTCATGCAAAAGTAATGAATACCTTAACATTAAAAAATTGGTTCCTAACCATTATCTTTGCAATAAAATATAACTATGAACGCAGAGAGTCCAGATGAGTTTTATAAACGGCTGAAAATACAATTGGCAGATAGTACTAAATGGCCTTCTTTATATCTTTATAAGTTTATTGTGCTTACAGATGATGAAAAAATAAGGCAGGTTCATGAGGTATTTAACAATACAGGTGCTGTTATAGATTCAAAAAAGTCTAAGAAGGGTAAATATACCAGCCTCTCAATTACTGTGAATCTTAAGAACCCTGAGGAGGTCATAGCAAAATACAGGGAAGTAGGCGTGATAGATGGTGTAATATCCTTATAAAATAGCAAATGCGGCATAATTTTCTTAATTTGCAGCCGTTATAGAAATACTTCCAATTACTTTTTAAGCATTAAAATTTAAGATTTGAATTTAGTAGAAAACTTAGAATATAATACTGAGCGACCCCAGCTTATTATTCCTGAATATGGTCGTCATTTTCAGAAAATGGTAGACCATGCAGTATCTATTGAGGATCCTGTTGAACGTAATAAAGTGGCCAAATCCATCATAAGCGTTATGGGTAATTTACAGCCCCATTTAAGGGATGTGCCCGATTTTCAACATAAATTATGGGATCAATTATTTATCATGTCCGACTTTAAATTGGATGTAGAATCGCCATTTCCGATAACTTCCAAAGAAGTGCTTCGTCAAAGACCTGAGCCCCTAGAATACCCTCAAAATTTCCCTAAATATCGTTTTTACGGGAATAATATAAAACGTATGATCGATGTTGCTGTTAAATGGGATAAAGGCGATATGAGAGATGGATTGGAGTATGCGATTGCCAATCATATGAAGAAATGTTACTTAAACTGGAACAAAGACACCGTTGATGACAAGGCAATTTTCAAACACCTTTTTGAACTTAGCGATGGCCAAATTGATCTTGCAAAAATTGGGGAAAGTCTTACAGATAGTGGGCAGTTCCTTAAAAATAGGGTAGCGAAGACGCAACGCATTAGTTCTGGCAAGAAAAATCAAAGAAGTAATAATCGCGGAAAAAAGCGATACTAATATTCTCAATCCTAAATGGGAACATTTAAAATTGAAGGCGGTCATCAATTGTCTGGGGAAATTACTCCACAAGGTGCCAAAAATGAGGCATTGCAGATTCTCTGTGCAGTGCTATTGACAGCAGAAAAAGTTACTGTAAACAATATACCCGACATCGTTGATGTTAATAAACTTATTTCCTTGTTAGAGGATCTAGGAGTTAAGATTCAAAAGAAAGGCAAAGGTTCCTATACCTTTAAGGCCGATGATGTTAATTTGGATTATTTACAATCAGACCAATTTAAGGTAGACGGTAGAGGCCTAAGAGGTTCTATTATGCTTGTTGGCCCATTATTGGCACGTTTTGGAAAGGGGTATATTCCTAAACCTGGAGGGGATAAGATTGGTCGTCGTAGATTGGATACCCATTTTGAAGGTTTTGTTAAACTTGGTGCCAAGTTCCGTTATAATAAAGAGGAGCATTTTTATGGTGTAGAAGCTGAAAAATTGAAAGGTACCTTTATGTTACTCGACGAGGCTTCAGTCACTGGAACGGCCAATATTGTTATGGCCTCAGTTTTAGCTGAAGGAAAAACAACTATTTATAATGCTGCTTGTGAACCCTATTTACAGCAGTTATGTAAGATGTTGAACCGTATGGGAGCAAATATCTCTGGTATTGGTTCTAATATGTTGATAATTGAAGGTGTAGATGAATTAGGAGGTACAGAGCATACCATGCTACCCGATATGATTGAAATAGGCAGTTGGATTGGGCTGGCGGCCATGACCAAAAGTGAACTGACGGTCAAGAATGTGAGTTGGGATGATTTGGGACAAATTCCCACCGTTTTTCGAAAATTGGGCATTACTTTGGAAAAGAGGGGAGATGATATTTATATACCACAGCACAAAGATGGTTATGAAATACAGAATTTCTTAGACGGTTCTATTTTGACTGTTGCTGATGCTCCTTGGCCAGGACTCACACCCGATTTATTGAGTATTATCTTGGTGATGGCCACCCAAGCTAAGGGTGAAGTTCTTATTCATCAAAAGATGTTCGAGAGTCGCTTGTTCTTTGTTGATAAATTAATAGATATGGGCGCAAAAATCATTCTTTGCGACCCACATAGGGCTACAGTTATAGGGCATGATTTTAAATCGACCTTAAAAGCCACTACAATGGTTTCTCCGGATATAAGAGCCGGAATCTCTTTGCTTATTGCTGCTTTATCAGCGAAAGGTACTTCTACCATTCACAACATTGAACAGATAGATAGGGGATACGAAGATATTGATACCCGTTTAAGGGCTATTGGCGCCAAGATAACAAGGGTTTAGCCTTTTCTTTTTTTCTGCTCAGAATTTAAAAATTTTCAACACAGTAAATAGCTAATGCTTGGCTGTGTTTAATTCTATTCTATTATTTTATTCATGTCATTTAGGTTTTTGCGATTATTGGATTTTATTTTGAGCTCGAGTCTTGGATTAAAATTCCTTTTGTAATTAAGAATTGGGCTGTTGCATATGACCCCATAACCAGTATGTGGGAGTAGGGGACTGCACTTAAGAATTTATTAATCGCCAAAATGCTATCAGATGCAATAAAGAAAAGCGCACCAATAAAAACCAATTTAAAGCTCTCCGAGCTTACCATTTTTTTTCTTCTAAAAGCTGTGATTGCCATCAAAAGTATAGCTGAAACATAGACAATCACAGGAATTAATAACTCGCCAAGATTCTCTTTGATTTGAACGAATAAGACTAATCCATATAGCATTAATAGTATCAAGACTACCCAGAAAATACTTGAGGCATTTTTATTCCATCGTTGTAGAAATAGTACACAATACAAAATATGGGCGGTAAGAAAAGAAACAAGGCCTAATAAAAAGTAATTGGAAGAAATTGTTTCATACATTAAAAATGAATCACCTAACCAAGAACAGAACAATGCCAACAGCATTAAAATGTATGTTGAACGATCTAAACTTTTGCCATTAACTGCAAAGTAGATGAAAAGTGAAAATAGGATCAGCGGCTTCGTAAAATGGCGGAAAGATTCATTTTCTAAACTTCCGGTAATCAAATCCAAAATGACCAAAACTACAAACAAGGGTAGAAAATAGCTTGGTTTAAATAGTGGTTTGGCCATTTTCAATTAGCTATCTTTCCAACCAATTCTATTGTGCTCACCATCACAAAACGGTTTGTTGCTTGAAGCTCCGCAACGACAAAAGGCCGTTGTTTTTTCCTTTTTATGTTCAACTCCATTTTGGTCTGTGACCACTATATTCCCATGGACCAATATGGGCCCGTTGGGTTTGATATCAATTTTTGTCATATTCATTGTATTTTTATTATTTTGAATTTCACCATTAAAGGTATAACTTAATGCACCTGAAGGGCATTCATCAATTTGTGCCTTTAGTTCCTCTATACTCGCATTCTCTGGTTTTATCCATGGTTTGCCTTTTGGATCATAAACATCTGGTAGTGTTTTGACACAAGTCGCAGCGTGAATACATTTTTTAGGTTTCCATAAAATGGTTAAATCTCCTTTTGCATATTCTTTGACTATTTCCTTTTCCATATAATTTTATTTAGCTCTTAATTTCCAGTGATAGGTGGTGGACCTTCAGGGATGATTGGTACATATTTTTCACTTCCTTTGCGTTCTTTATATTCCGCATTTATTTTTTCTACCAACTTAGGATTTTCAAAGAGATCAACTGCTGTCATTCCCAAAGCTTTAGCAGCATGGATCATTCCTTTATGCCCAATACTCATACCTCCACAGGCAACTACTGCCCAAGAATGCCAAGGTGTATCTTTTGGTGCAACAGTAACTCCAAGGTTAATATTTGGCACATTCCAGCTAACATCTCCTACATCGGTAGAGCCACCTCCCGGATGTTCCTTGGTTTCTTCCAAAGGTTTTATGGCACTATCCATACCTACCTGTGGTTTGCCTGTGGCTTCTTGTATTTTTTTTCCAAAAGCGGTTTCCTCTGTAGTATAGGACAAAGGGCCGAGCAGTTCTAAATTCTTTTGCATTGCTTCGCCACCTGCACGGTTGACCAAAACTTCATAAATACCAGATATCAACGATATTTTATAATCAACATTAGCCATAATAGCAGCCCCTTCAGCCATTTTTTTAACTTGCTCATATACAGGCATCATTCCACTGCGTTTCGTATCACGCACCCTTACCCACAATTTAGAATAATCGGGGACCACATTTACTACTTGACCTCCATCCTGAATATGATAATGAATACGAACTGTTGGTTTTATATGTTCACGGTAATAATTGATTCCTGTAGTGTAGAGCTCTAAAGCATCCGAAGCACTTCGCCCATTCCAAGGGTCAACAGAAGCATGTGCTGCTTGTCCATAGAATTCTACTTTAAAATCCACAAGGGCCAGTGAACTCTGCACATCGGCCTCCGTTTTTGCGGAAGGGTGCCAGCTGAGGTTAACATCAACATCATCCCAAAGGCCTTCGCGAACCATCCAAATTTTACCGAAGAATTTCTCTTCGGAAGGTGTCCCAATGAATTTTATGGTACCTTTTAATTTTCCTTGTTCTATTAATTCTTTAGTGGCGAGCGCTGCACCTAAACTTGCCGCTCCGAAAAGGTTATGCCCACAACCATGCCCGGCTGCGCCATCATTAAGCGGTTCTTTTGTAGGTTGAGCTTTTTGCGAAATGCCAGGTAAGGCATCAAATTCTCCCAAAATGCTGATTACAGGCTTTCCTGAACCGTAGGTAGCCGTGAAGGCAGTCGGTATCCCAGCGACACCACGTTCGACCGTCATGCCATTTTTTTCGGCATAATCTGCTAATATTTTTGCCGACTTATGTTCATCAAAAGCTGTTTCTGCTAAGGCCCATATGGAATCACTTATTTTAATCAGTTCGGATTTATGTTTTTCGACAGAGGCGACCAGTGTTTTTTTGTTGCTGTTCATTTTTTGAGCTGAAGTGGAGATTGCCATCAGCATAAAAAGCCCTAAGAGTGTTTTTTTCATTTTAGTATTCAATTAGTTATTATATTTTTGATTGTAATGGTTATAGGATGCTTTGATTAATTCCGTCAAAACACTCCTATAGATTTCCGATAGTCGCTTTATGTATAAGCAAGATTTACCGGTCTTGTGCTTACCTAATTTTTGCATTAATTTTTCATATTTAGCAAATCCCACCAAAATGTATAAAGAAAAGTTTTGCTTTCGTGGCGAAAAGCCGGTTAGGAGCATATCGCCTTCACGACCTGAATCGTATTTATAATGATAGCTACCAAAACCAATGATACTGGCTCCCCACATTACAGGTCCTTCTCCTGTTATTTCTTTCATAATACTAATAAGCGTATAACTATCCTGTCTTTGAATTTCGTCTTCAACGCTATCTAAAAAAGAGGATACTGATGTCGTATTAGGTCTGGTCTTGTTCTTTGACATAGCAACAAGTTGCATCGACCTAAATATACTAAAAAAGGATTATTCCAAGGCCTCCTTGTATACTTTTAGACACCGTTCGCGAGCTATTTTGTGGTCTACCATTTTTACTGGGTAAGTAAGTTCCTGTAAATCTGGAACCCATTTATTGATATATTCTTTTTGTTTATCGAATTTATCGACTTGTGTTATGGGATTGAATATTCGAAAATAAGGGGAGGCATCGACACCACTACCAGCTGCCCATTGCCAATTACCTACATTGGCACTTAGGTCAAAGTCCAAGAGCTTTTCAGCAAAGTAGACCTCTCCCCAACGCCAATCTATGAGCAAATGCTTGCAAAGAAAACTGGCTACCAACATACGCACACGGTTGTGCATAAAACCAGTTTGGTTAAGCTCTCTCATGCCTGCATCAACAAGTGGATATCCCGTTTGTCCGCTCTTCCATTTATCAAACTCCACTTCATTATTTCGCCATTGTATGCGGTCATATTTGGGTTTGAAGGCATGGTTCACGGTCTTTGGGAAATGCCATAGGATTTGCATAAAAAATTCACGCCAAATCAATTCATTCCAAAAAACCTCATTGTTAGCCTTTAGCGCCTGCTTCATGATTTTTCGGATAGAAACGGTACCAAATCTTAAATGCGGACCTATTCTAGAAGTGCCATTTATTTTCGCAGGATAGTTTCTTGTAGCTTCATAATTTTCAATAAATACATCAGAGCTTATATAGCTAGGAACTGCAATTTGCGATGGCACAAAACCCATATGTAATAAGGAAAGGAATGGTAGCCCTGTGTCTTTAATAAAATTATTAGGAATGGATGGCTTGTCGGAAAATCCCAAATGTTTTTCAGGATTAAATTTTTCCTTCCATCTATTTTTATAAGGTGTATATACGACATAAGGATTACCATCAGATTTGACAATTTCATCTTTTTCAAAAACCACTTGGTCCTTGTAAGTGTATAATGTGACGTTTTTGGCGGTTAACAGTTTTTTTATCGCTGCGTCGCGTTCAAGTGCATAAGGTTCATAATCATGATTCGCATATACAGCATCTATGGAATAGTTGTTGGCCAAGGAATTAAATACTTCAACCGGATTGCCATAGTACATTGCTATGGAGCTGTTGTAATTTTGTTTTAGATGGTCACTAAGACCCTTAATTGTTTTGTGTATGAAAGTAACACGGGCATCATTTTCAGGTAACTGGTCAAGTATTTCTGTATCAAATATGAAAATAGGGAGTACGGGTGAGTTGCTATTTAAAGCGTGATTTAGACCCATATTGTCTTCTAAACGTAAATCACGCCTAAACCAAAATACCGATACTTTCTGATTCATTTTAATTCACATTCAGCGTTGATAGTCCGCCATCAACACCAATGATTTGACCCGTAATCCACGAGCTGTTGTCACCTAATAAAAACTTAGCAATATGAGCCATATCTTCTGCGGCACCAACTCTTTTAAGCGGATGCCTTTGTGCCATCATATCCCTTTTTCTCTCATTGTTCAATAGACGAGTAGCCAAAGGGGTATCAACCAAAGAAGGCGCTATGGCATTGAACCTAAGTTTTGGCGCATATTCTGCTGCCAGTGATTTAGTAAATCCCTCGATGGCACCTTTGGCCGCTGCCACACTTGTATGAAAGGGCATACCCATTTTAACGGCAACCGTACTAAAAAAGACCATACTGGCCCCTTCTGCCATTAATGGCATAATATGCTTCACCACTTTCACTAAACTGAAAAAATTAATCTCCATATCTCTTTTGAATGTTTCCAAATCCAACATTTTGAATGGCTTCAAGTTAATACTCCCAGGACAATAGACAAAACCGTGTAATTCAGAGGGCAATTGTGTGTTATCTAAGGAATCCTTGGTGGCATCAAAGGTTATATGAGTTACATTGGTTAATCCCTGTTCTTCAAATGTACGCGATGCTACATAAATATTGTAGTCTTTATGTAGTTGTCTGACCAAGGAAAGACCTATTCCATGGGAACCACCTATAAGGAGAATATTTTTCATTTTATATCGATTTTATGGTTAATGAACTAGAAGATCCTTCAATTTCCCCAAATAATTCATTGAGTTTATGTTCTCGGTACTCGAAGATTTTCACTAATTGTTTTTTAATCAAGGGATAACCCAATTGACCAAGAATACCATAAGGAAGTTTAATGTCAATAATATCCTCCATTTCAACCCCTTCGGAAATCGGATTGATAAAGTGTTTATGATGCCAAAGGGAATATGGACCAAAACGTTGTTCATCAACAAAATACACTCCTTGCTGCACATGGGTTATTTCGGTAACCCATTTAGTAGCATAGCCAGGAAATGGTGATACTTTATATTGTATGATTTGACCGGGAAACATAGGCCTATCGGCTCCCGCAAAAATAGTAAAGCCCATATGGTCGGGAGTTATAGTTGCTAAGTTATTGGGATTGGATAAAAACTCCCAAGCTTCATCCTTAGTTATCGGTAATACTTGTTTCGAATGTAATTGATATAGCTGCATTGAAGGATTTTAAACAAAGATAATTCTATAAATGTTTAATGATATACTTTAAACGTTAAACAATTTATAAAAAAGCAAACACATTTCAATATCAATTTCGTACCTTAACCTTCTCTAATGGCCTATGAAATTACGGTTCTTACATATTGTTTTTGTTCTGCTACCATGTCTGTTAAGTGCGCAGGTAAATGTCGAAGAAATAGGGGAAATGCCGCCTGAATTAACAGAAAATTCTGGACTAATTTTTTACAATGGTAAACTTATTTCACATAATGATTCAGGTAATACACCCGAACTTTTTGAAATAGATACTGTTTCTATGCAGATTAGTAGAACCGTGACTATTTCAAATGCAGTAAATATTGATTGGGAAGATATCACCCAAGATGAAAATCATATCTTCATTGCAGATATAGGAAATTATTCAGGGACTCGTGAAGACTTGACCATTTATAAAATTTCTAAACAAGACTTTGATGGCTCTGGCAATGTTGCAGCGGAAAAAATCAATTTTACCTATGAAGATCAGAATAATTTCGATGACAATGGTGAGAGTAATTGGGATGCAGAAGCTTTATTCGTACTCAATGATCAATTGATAATACTCACAAAGCAATGGTTAGACGGTGGCACTGTTGCATACTCCATTCCCAAAGAGTCGGGAGTGCATTTGGCAAAAAGATTAGATACCTACCAAGTTAACGGACTTGTAACAAGCGCAACATACAATCCATTATCTAATGAATTATTAATTCTTGGGCATTCAAACATATTGGTACCGTTTGTCAAAAGAATTACCAGTGCTACGGCTATTTCTATTTTTAGTGGGAGTTTGGAGAGCTTACCCTTTGATATCGGATTCGCACAAACTGAGGGTATTACTTATGTTTCGGAGAATCGATATTTTATTTCTTCAGAATATTTTCAAAGAGATATCCCGGCAATAACTTTGAATCCTTTATTGTATAGCCTTCATTTTGATAATAATGTTGACGAAAATGAAGAAACTCCTAATGAAGAAATTGAACCTAATCCCGAAATTATAGAAGATGGCTTATTGCTTTATAAAAGCTACGGTTCAAACACCCTTGAATATGAGCTTACTACAGAGAAAAGTATATTAGCCCAAGCAGTTTTTGATACCTCCGGTAAAATGGTTCAATTTAATATAGGTTCTGAAATAGAGAACAACGTATTGGATTTAATTTTTTTAAAATCTGGGGTATACTATCTGACATTCTATCTTGGTGACAAGATAATTTCAAGTCCATTTGTAAATAATTGATTTTGAATCATCACGTTTATTTAAGATTATCTTAACAAAAGCGGTAAAGGTTTATCTCTAGATTTGTGAAAACTAAAAATCGATTTAAAATGAAAAAAATTCTCTTATTATTATGTGTGACTTTGGTTTCCTTTTCAATGGAAGCACAAATAGATACGCCAGCGCCCAGTCCGGGCTCTAAATTGGAGCAAGCTGTGGGATTAACAGATGTTACCGTAGAGTATTCAAGACCTTCAATGCGGGGTAGAACCATTTTTGGTGACTTGGTACCTTTTGACAAAGTATGGAGAACAGGAGCTAATGCAAGAACTAAGGTTACCTTTAGTGAAGACGTAACTATCGATGGTCAAGAACTTAAAGCCGGTTCATATGCCATTTTCACTAAGCCAAGTGCCCAATCATGGGAAGTGTATTTTTATACGGAGTACCAAGGTGGAGGTGCTCCAGGGAAATGGGATGATAGTAAGGTAGCTGCTAAAACAACGGCTCAGGTACAGTCTATGGATATGGATGTTGAGTCATTTACAATAACCATTGACGATTTAAGTGATAATGGTGCGACTTTGGGCATCCTTTGGGAAAAAACATACGTTGGTGTAAAATTCGAAGTGCCAACAGATGTTGCAGTGACCAAGAATATAGATAGAGTCTTGAACGGACCTGGAGCGGGTGATTATTATGCTGCCGCTGTATATTATGCTTCTTCTGGCAAAGATGTTAATAAAGCCAAGGAATGGATGGATAAGGCCATGTCAATGACTGAGAAGCCAGCTTTCTGGCAGTTAAGACAACAGTCTTTGATCCAAGCAAAATCCGGGGATAAAAAAGCCGCCATTGCAACAGCTAAAAAATCATTAGCTGCGGCTGAAGAAGCTGGCAATGCCGATTATGTAAAAATGAACAAAGACTCCTTGAAGGAGTGGGGCGCAATGTAAATTGCCCATATTTAATTATACAAAAGCCCTGACGTTATCGTCAGGGCTTTTTCATTTTTATAATTTTTTTTGAATACATTTTAGCTATCTTTATAAGTTCATAAAACCACCATCCAATATGTACAAGTCAATTATTTTTTTAGCTTTTTCCATGCTATTCATTTCTTGTGAAAAGCAAATTGAAAAACCAATCTACACCGCAGAAAAATGGGAGAATCCTGAATGGGAAAACCCTGAAATTTTCCAGATTAATCGAGAAGAGCCCACAGCCTCATTTTACAGATATGAAAGTGTTGAAGATGCCATAAAAAATACTAGTTGGGAGAATTCATCGCTATACCAATCATTAAATGGTACTTGGGAATTCTATTATGCTGAAAACCCGATGCAACGACCTACTGATTTTTATAAAAATGATTTTGACCTAACAGGTTGGGATACGTTGGAAGTTCCATCCAACTGGGAAATTAAAGGTCATGGGATTCCTTTTTACACAAATGTCACCTATATGTTCCCTCCTAATCCACCATATATTCCTCATGAAGAAAATCCTGTTGGAAGCTATAAGCGTGAGTTTGATATTCCTGAAACATGGAATGGCAAAGAGGTATACCTTCATTTTGAGGGCGTTAGTGGCGCCATGTATATTTGGATAAACGGTGAAAAGGTCGGGTACAATGAAGGCAGTAAAACACCTGCGGAATATGCCATTTCAAAATATATTAAACAAGGTAAAAATAATATTGCCGTACAAGTGCTTCGTTGGTCAGATGCCAGTTATTTGGAAGATCAGGATTTTTGGAGATTAAGTGGTATAGATCGCGATGTATACCTATATGCAACGAATAACACCACTATTAAAGATTTTACGGTGATTGCAGATTTGGAGAATGAGTATAAAGACGGATTGTTCAAACTTCAATTAGAGGTGAATAATGCTTCGGAAAATAGTCCCACTATTGCTGAAGTAAAATTATTGGATGGTAACAACGAAATCTATGTTAATTCCAAGAAACTGGATAATGCAGTAGGAATTTCCCAATTTATGTTTGAAGAGAAAATTCCAAATATAAAGACCTGGAATGCAGAAACTCCTTATCTATATACACTACTTATTAGCCTTAAAAATGAAGATGCTTCAATCTCAGAGGCAACAAGTGTTAAAGTTGGTTTTAGAAAAGTAGAGATTAAGAATAATCAATTCTTGGTAAATGGTAAGGCGGTATTGCTTAAAGGGGCTAATCTTCACGACCATGATGACCAAACCGGTCATGTGGTGACAGAGGAACTTACTTTGAAAGACCTTACGGTAATGAAGCAGAACAACCTCAATGCCATTCGTTGCAGTCACTATCCTAAGAATCCACATTTTTATAGAATGTGTGATAAATATGGTTTTTATGTAATTGATGAAGCCAATATAGAGATCCATGGCATGGGAGCAACCAATCAAGGACTTGATAATAATTTAGAAGCGATAAAAGTGCATCCGGCATATCTACCACAGTGGAAAGCCATGCATTTAGACCGTACCATTAGAATGTTCGAAAGAGACAAGAACTTTACCAGTATAATCACATGGTCATTAGGCAACGAAGCAGGTAATGGCGATAACTTTGTTGCTACTTACGATTGGCTTAAAGCCCATGATAATACGCGTCCAGTACAATATGAAGGTGCTACGCAATATGAAAATACCGATATTCAAGCGCCAATGTATATGCGTATTCCGGATATGGTTAAGTATGCCGAAAATGACCCAAAAAGGCCACTGATCCAATGTGAGTATGCCCATGCCATGGGTAATAGTGTGGGGAATCTTCAAGAATATTGGGATGTAATTGAGAAATATGATGTCTTGCAAGGTGGATTTATTTGGGATTGGGTTGATCAAGGAATTGCTACCAAAACTGAAGATGGAAGAGATTACTGGGCTTATGGAGGAGATTTGGGAGGAATGGACTACCAGAATGATGAGAACTTCTGTTTAAACGGAGTTGTAAATCCGGATAGGAGCGCACACCCATCTTTATACGAGGTAAAGAAAGTTTATCAATATGTAAAATTTGAAAGTAAGAATGCTAAGACTGGTGAAATTGTGATTAAAAATATTTATGATTTCACTAATCTGAACAAATTTGATTTTAGCTGGAGGTTATCGAAAGATGGGGAAGAATTGGCATCTGGTGAAATACCTACGTTGGACATTGCCTCTTATGAATCTAAAACAATAAAACTTGATTTACCTAAATTAAAAGATGCCAAGGCAGAATATTATTTGAACATATATGCAAAGACAAAGGTGAAAAATGGTCTTGTGCCACAAGACCATGTGATAGCCTATGAACAATTTCAATTATCCGATTTTACACCTGAAACTTTTTCTAAGAACGATTCAGGAGGCGGACTAGAGATTACTTCCAATGATAATCTGGTTATTATTAAGGGTAAAGACTTTGAGGTAAAATTCGATGCTGAGAAAGGTTCAATTACTTCAATTGACTATGGGAATGGAAATCTTCTATTGAAAGGAATCGAAACTAATTTTTGGAGGGCAACTATAGACAATGATTTTGGTTATAATATGCCAAAAAGGTTGAAAGCCTGGAATGACGCTACCAATAATCAAAATTTGTTGAAGATAGCGGTGGAATCTGGTGAAAATAACAGGACTATTGAAGAACTTAAAATGGCCCAAAGTCCGTTTAAAATAGAAAATGAAAATGTAAGTGTAACTGCTACCTATGATTTGCCCGATATAAATGGTAAAGTAACTATTACATATGATGTTAATGATAAAGGAGAAATAAAGGTTACGACAGGATTAACTGATATCTCAAAAGATTTACCTGTAATACCTCGATTTGGAAATAACTTTATAATCAAAAATGAATATCAAAAAGTGAATTGGTATGGTAGGGGACCTCATGAGAATTATCAAGACCGCAAGACATCCGCCATGGTAGGTAAATATGATTCCAATGTTGAGGATTTATATTTCCCATATATACGTCCGCAAGAAAATGGAAATAGGGCAGATGTTCGTTGGGTAACCTTTACCAATGAAGCCGGAACGGGGATTGGGATTTACGCTCCCCAATTGTTTGAATTTAGTGCACATCACCAATATAATAGTGATTTTGACCCAGGGGAAACAAAACAACAACGGCATACCGTTGATATTGAAAAACGTGAGTTGGTCAATATTAACATCGACTACAAACAAATGGGTGTGGGCGGAGATAATAGTTGGGGCTTTATGGCTTTGGATAAATACCAAATTCAACCTGGGAATTTATCTTATAGTTATGTGATTAAACCTCTCAAATAAGACCAATAAATAGATCAATTAAAAAAGCCCCGACAAATTTATCGGGGCTTTTTTAATTTAAGTTCGTTTTAATTAAGGACTTACTACCGGTTTTTTTAATAACCTGTCAAATGCCTCAAAAGTAAAAGCTATTATAATAACCAGGGCAGAACCTATAAAATTCAACCATAGATACCCCAGTTTCTCCTGCCCTGAGGGATAAATATGAATTAAGTTATAGTAGGTTATACAAACTAATAATTGTGTTAAAATGGCAGCAAAGAATACCGCATTGCCTTTAACGTATTTAAAGAAAAATGCCAAAAGAAAAATGCCCAGCACATTACCATAAAATATACTGCCAATGATATTCACTAATTGTATTAAATTATCAAAGAGATTAGCAATACAGGCAATAAATATGGCTACCACACCCCACAGTAATGTAAAAGCTTTTGAAGCTTGAACATAATGTTTTTCCGAGAGAACTTCCTTTTTATTTCGTTTGTATAAATCCAATGCGGTAATGGTTCCCAACGCATTCAATTCTGATGCCGTAGAAGACATTGCCGCCGATAATATCACAGCCAATAATAAACCAATAAGGCCTTTAGGTAGATTATGCAATATAAAATGGATAAATACATAATCCTTATCGTTGGTTTCGATGGAATCATCAGCTTGTTTAATCAATGTTTTTGCTGCAGCCCTATTCGTACTATCTTTTCTATTAATGCTTATTATTTGCATTTTGGCAGCTTCAATAGCTGTGTATTCCTTTAATTCCAATGCCATTGAGAATTTGTTCTGTGCAATGGTTTTTTCAGTTTCCAAGATTACTTGTCTTTCTTGAAGTACTTTGTAATCATCAGCATATTCAGAATTCAAAACTCCTTGCGTAGCAACTGGATTAAAATTCAACGGAGAGGGATTGTATTGATAGAAAACGAAAACCATGACACCAACGAGTAATATGAAGAATTGCATGGGTATTTTAACAACTCCATTGAAGATCAACCCTAGTTGACTTTCCCTTATTGATTTTCCAGACAAGTAGCGTTGAACCTGACTTTGGTCTGTTCCGAAATAAGCTAAGGCGAGAAAGAGACCACCAGTAATTCCACTCCAAAAGGTATATCTACTTTTGGTATCGAAACTAAAGTCCAGAATATTAAGCTTGTCACTTGCGCCAGCTATCTTGAGCGCTTTGCCAAATCCTATATCCTCTGGCAGGTAGCCTAAAATAAAGAAAAAGGCAACGAACATCCCGGCAAAAATGATGAACATTTGTTGCTTATGTGTAACACTAACTGCTTTAGTGCCGCCCGAGACCGTATAGATAATCACCAATGTCCCAATAATAATATTCAAAGTCCTTAAATCCCAACCAAGTACAGCCGATAAAATAATTGAAGGCGCAAAAATTGTAATACCTGCAGCAAGTCCTCGCTGAATTAAGAAGAGTATGGCAGCCAAAGACCTGGTCTTAAGGTCAAATCGGTTTTCTAGGAATTCATAAGCCGTATAGACCTTCAACTTATGATAAATCGGCACAAATACCAAGCAGATGATAATCATTGCAAGGGGCAGACCAAAATAAAATTGAACAAAACCCATTCCGTCATGAAAAGCTTGCCCAGGGGTCGATAAGAATGTGATTGCACTTGCTTGGGTAGCCATAACAGATAGACCTATGGTCCACCATTTTGATTGATTACCGCCGCGGACATAATCGTTTACGTCTTTGCTTCCGCGAGTTTTCCAAACGCCATAACCAACGATGAATAAAAGGGTACCTGAAAGTATAATCCAATCTAATACCTCCATATCAAGTAAAAGCTGTCATTAGGTAACCAAAAACCAAAATATAGATGAAGTTCAATATCAACACCATGGAATATTCTTTTTTCCAAACAAGTTTATCTAACATTCTTAGCCTTTTACATTAATCTTATTATCAACATTTTTCTTTCCTACAGATAGCATATTGGCAAAAAGTTTATAGGCCCCTGATACACCTGCTGGCAATTCCCTAAAAAAACTTAATCCCGTATAAATGTAATTGCCTTTACCATGGGGAGCAATTAATAGGCTACCAGATTTTGGAGACTCACCTTTATCGTTCATAGATAGTATCGGGGTGAATTTATCATCCCATTCATTGGGAAAATAAAGCCCACGTTCTTGTACCCAACCATCAAAATCAGATACTTTAATTTTGTTTGGATAGTTTACCAATTCATGGTCCTTAGCAATGATTTGTACTGAAGAATTCTCATCTGTAACCCTATCTCTTGATAATTGTAGTGGATAGGGCGCTATATCATCAAATTGTGCACTCCATCTTCCTGCCGTATTGTATTGCAATATCAAATTACCACCTTTCTCAACGTAATCGAATAAATACTTCTGTTTAAACTTTAATTCAGGGACGATATTATACGCCCTAATGCCTACAACAATCGCACTATATTTGCTCAATGTCTCCGCATTAATTGTATTGGGGTCAATTGTATGGACTTGATAACCAATTTGTTCCAAACTTTTAGGTACTTCATCACCTGCTCCAGCTATATACCCAATATGATTTCCGACCTTTTGGATATTCAATCGGACCACTTTGGCCTCAGCATGCAATAAAACAGATTGCACGGGAACATGATCATAATTAATAGTCACCAATTCTTTGGATAGTTCTTTGCCATTTATCTTAATTATTGGCGAAATATAACTTTCATCTTCATTGGCAGGTGGCGTCAATTCGAATACCACAATTTGCTCATCTCCTTTTTTAGCAATTTCGAAGGGTTTACTTTCTCGGTCAACCTTCCATCCTTTAGAGTAACAAAAGACCACATCCCCTTTAATACTATCTCGGTGGGCTTTTATTGCAATTGGGATTTTCTTCGATTTACCGTCTGCAAAAATCATGACCTTAGCGTTGAAACTTGCTGTGGCTTCAGGTAATATTTCAAAAGGTTGATATAATTCCCCTTTATCCGGTTTTGAATAACGATGAATTACCGGTTTTATGAATGTAATTTGATAGCCATCAAAATCAACTTTAAATGTGGCCATAAAAGCAGACGGAGTCTCTGGTTTCCCTATTAAATCAGGATTTTCTACTGTATACATTCCTATAGTCCCTTTATTCTCCAGCCAATAAGGACTAGTATATTTAGTGTTTTCGGGTATAATCAAAGCAATGTTTAGATTGATTTTTTCATTCTCAGAGAGAACCACATCTTTTTGTTCAGCAGTGATTTTATCTATTGAAATAGATTTCAATATGATTTTTGAGGCGCTACGATTCAATGCTTCAATATTTACTTGGACTTTACTTCCGGGGTTGGCGATTGCATCCTGTGATGAAGCCTCAAGATATAAACCCGTTATAGCTGCAATGATAGCTTCCAACTCTTTGGCTTTTATATTTTTCCAATGCGAATCAGGTATTTCTTGAATCAATTTATGGGCTTCCAATAGACTTGTCAAATGTATGGATGGATTCTGAAAATCGAAGTTTTTTTCAATCTCATAAAGGATTTCACCCACGGCCTTACCCCCTATAACACGTGACCAAGTTGTATTTACTCCATCAAAAATATTGCTTTTGTCTGCTGGTAAATCCCCCTTTAATAATTCTACATATTCATTCTGACTGCCCCGTGTAGAGAGTCTCCCAAACCCTTGACAGAGATGTTGACTGCTTGCCAAAGAAGCAATTTCATTATTCGATATGCCAAGTAAAGGATAATAAACGCCTATATCAAAGCTTAACATGTTCGATTTATCTGCTTCTTTAAATTTTTCCTCACTCCCATAAAACCACCACGACGTATTAAAGAACAATCTTTGGGGTTGCCAAGTATCCAACTTTTTGAGTTGGTTTGGATAGGAGGTAGGGTCGCCAGCCAAATCAAAAGCCTCAAAACTTAACATAGCAGATGATGTATGGTGACCATGCGTAGAACCTGGTGTTCTATGGTTAAAACGGTTAATGATAACGTCGGGCTTGAATTTACGTATGGTTCGTACCACATCACTCAGCACAGAATCTTTATTCCATAATTTCAAGGTTTCATTGGGATGTTTTGAGTAACCAAAGTCATTGGCTCTTGTAAAAAATTGTTCACCACCATCAATGCGACGTGCTGCCAAAAGCTCCTGGGTTCGTAAGACACCTAAAAGTTCCCTAAGTTCTGGCCCGATAAGGTTTTGTCCTCCATCACCTCTTGTAAGAGACAAGTACGCAGTCCTTGCTTTAACCTCGTTGGAGAGGTATGAGATCAGTCTTGTATTTTCGTCATCAGGATGTGCAGCAATGTATAAGGCCGATCCCAAAAAATTCAATTTTTGAATTGAATGATAAATGTCTGATGAAGAATTCTTTTTGGGAGCTTGCGCAAATGAGACATTAAAAAACAATAAGGCTCCTAGACAGGATACCAATAAATTTCGCATGATTTTGTTTTAGTCGGTTTCCAAAGATATAAAGAAACCCAAGCAACCGGTAACATTTACATTTTCTTTAACAAGGGGTAAAAATTAGTTGTCACTATTTTCGGAAATACTGTTTTTAGCGATCAAAGCGACTCCTTTTTGTAATAGAAGATTGTTGGGATAGGTTACCAACTCACCGTTGTCTTTTCGTAAGTATAAATGAAAAGCCTTTATATCCAAAATATCAGCTTCTTCGGGGAAATCACCATCCAAAATCCGGATTCTGTCTCCAATTTTAAAAGGAAATGAGAAGAATAGGATAATTCCAGCGGTAACATTGCTCAAAATAGACCAGGAAGCGAACATGGCCACCCCAATTATAGCAAAGACCGATGAAAATAAAATTCCGATTTCCTTGAAATTAACGCCCCAAATAAAAATCACCGCTCCAATACCTATCGCAAATAGGGCAATGGATATATATTTAATGATTAACCGCGTACGTGCTTGGTTTAGTTCACTAATTCTACTAATTCTACGAATCGCTTTATTGCTGATAAATCTTATAATCAACAATACAAGAAATGCTATCGCCGTGGCTATGATCTCTTGTTGGTTAATTGCAATAAATTCTTCCATAAATTATAAACCTAAAGTATCGCGTAAAGGTATATCCTTATTTCTATTTTGTCGCCAGTAAGGCGTTTTTATCCTTTTGATTTTAGTGGCTTTCGAGGCCATTGTTTTAGCCCTATCACCAAAACCACTTTTAAAGGATTCTGACCAACTGTCTATAGCATATGGAAAAGCAACGTCGAACTTGATTTCGAGCGTTCTATCGAGTGTTGGATAGGTTATTATGTAGGTGTTCATACCATCTATTTCAGTTAAAGTTGTAATAGCGTTATACGCTTTTAACTCCTTGTGGGCCATTCGAATATATTCTAAAGATGGAATCATTTTAAATTGCCCTACAGGTAAATCAAATGGATTGATTCTAATCCTGTTCCATAGTTCATTTTCCAAAACATTCTTCTCCAATTCAAGATCTTTATCACCTTCACTTTCAAAATAGGAAAAGGACTTAATTTTGAACTTTTCACGATTATTTATTTGGGCAAATACTTGTCCACACCATTCTTGGGCAGAGAAAGCGACCTTCAAAGCTTGCTGGTTATCATGAACGGGATAAAAACTACTGCTCATTATCGAATAAGGATAAATACCGGTGAGGTATTTTTTGGTACTGTTTAACTTGAGAACAGGAATGTTTTCAGGATTACTTCGATCAGCTTTTACCTGCTTATTTGCGGCGAATGGCTCGGTTACATAGATCAAAACAGATGTGCCCTCCCTTATCTCTCCGTATCTTGCTTGTTCTAATTTGTATGATGTTATTTCCGCATTGCCAGCATACCAGTATTCTTTGAAATCTTTGGACAGTGGTTTTCTTGGATTAGGCTTTACAATGGTTTCATTACTTGCCGTCTCCTTGTTGTTTTTGGCAGCTATCTCATTGCATGATTCAAAAGTCGCTATTATTGCTGCAAATAGCACAATTGATAATTCGAATTTTATCCACTTTTTCATTTGTTATTTTTGATAAAACTACTTAAAATCAATTAGCTTACCATACTCATTAACATTTTGTAAACTAATTGCGTAGGAAGCCCTACAACATTGGTATAGGAGCCTTGGATTTCTTTAATGCCTATAAGTCCTATCCATTCTTGAATGCCATAACCGCCAGCTTTGTCAAAGGGCTTATCCCTTTCTACATAGTATTGAATTTCATCCTTGGTAAGAGCTTTGAATTTAACTCTTGTCGTATGATTTACTGTTTTTTGGAAGGTACTTGTCGTAAAAGAAACAGAGGTAATAACATCGTGCCAATCATTTGACAATTCTGTTAGCATTTCGCACGCTTCTTCTATGTCTGCTGGTTTGGCGAGTGACTTCCCCTTATACCAAACAACGGTATCAGAGGTGATCAATATATCCTTATTCACAAGAGAACCATCAAAAGCTGAAGCCTTTAGTTCGGCAAGATAATCCGAGATTTCACTTCCTTTTAATGACGAAGGATATATTTCTTCAACTTGTTTTAGGCGTATTTCAAAATCAAGCCCCATATCTTCGAAGAACTGTTTTCTTCTAGGTGATCCGGAGGCTAGGATTAATTTGTAATCTTTTAACTTATCATTCCACATACTTAATCATTTCCGGCGCTAAAATTATCCATCCAATCACCCCTTACTTTTAAGACCTGCTCTATGACATCACGAACGCAGCCTTCACCACCATTTTTATGTGAAATATATTTACAAACCGCTTTTACTTCTTGAATAGCATTTTGTGGACAAGTAGGCAATGCAATCATGTGCATTGGCGGAATATCAGGCATGTCATCTCCCATATATAGGACGTTCTCAGGAGCGATGTCATAAACATCTAAATACTCTG
>RCND010000050.1_pt1 | contig 58971 bp, 62 predicted proteins | sample 2041351 | NCBI WGS metagenome assembly RCND01 (sample SAMN09708230, study PRJNA481090) | Marine sediment metagenome, whole genome shotgun sequencing project. | biome: marine sediment; feature: ocean; material: sediment; isolation source: Sewage treatment plant 12B marine sediment (STP12B) ... | reverse complement strand
GTCCGACAATGCAGGCGGCGACTACAACTCGGCAACCGGAGTCTGGACCATCGGCAACCTTGCCGTCGACGCCTCGGTAGCAATGGAATTCGTAGTCACCGTTGATGACATCGGCATATATACCAATGTCGCCGAGGTCACCGCCGCCAACGAGGAAGACAGCGACTCAGTCCCCGGCGACGGTGAAGGCGACGACTGGGACGATGCGGTCGTTACCGCAATCGCGATCGTCGAAGCATCCTCGGAAATTGGCGACTACGTCTGGTACGACAAGGACGATGATGAGGTACAGGATGCGGACGAGCTCCCGGTTGCTGGTGCGGTCGTGCGCATCACTAACCAAGCGACCAGTGTCACCTCGACTCAGACCACCAACGATGACGGCAAGTACCTGTTTGCGGGCCTCGACGCCGGCACTTACGTGGTTGAGATCCTCACCTCGTCGCTGCCTGACAACCATGCGTTGACCACAGTCGGGACGTATACCGTGACGGTTCTCGACGACGAGAGCTTCCTCGATGCCGACTTCGGAATCATTGAGATCCTGCCGGTTACCGGCATGGAAATCGAGACCGCGGTTCTCATCGGCCTGATGTTTCTCGGACTCGGTGGTGCGCTACTCGGCTATGAGAGCGGACGCCGTCGTCTGACAAACGGGGCAGTTGCCGCCTAGAAACAGACTCGGAGACCCTATCGGGTGTGGCCCGTCCCATGCAGGGGCGGGCCACATTCGTACGGTTAGCCGCGCAGCTTGGCTGCTATCCGAAACACGAATACGACCACAACGACGACCAAGACAGTTGAGACGCCCCAGTACACCATCCGGAAGACACCTCGCAGCAACCAGAACGCCACTGCGACCAGGACTACGCCGACGAGAACGTCTGCAATAACGTTGCGCAGACTCTGCATCAGTCGACCAATCTCACAAAACGTCTCTTGCCTACTTGCAGAACCTTGCCGATCAGTTCCCGGCGCGCCACTGTGTCTGTGTCAATCTTTGCTCCGTCGATCTTGACTGCGCCCTGGGCGACCATCCGTCGACCTTCCGAGTTGGATGAAACCAGGCCCGCCTCCTGCGCAAGCATGGGGATCCAGATCTCGCCGTCGGACGGCAACCTATGCGTCGGCATGTCCGCGGGCGCAGCGTGCTGTTTGAAGAGCCGATCGAAACCGGCCTCAGCTTCAGTAGCTGCTTCGGCTCCGCAGTAGACACCAACTATGTCGCGGGCCAGCTGTCGCTTCGTCTCCCCCGGATGCATCGAGCCATCAGCAAGACCCGCCACGATTGCGGCAACCTCGCTCTCCGTCTTACCGGCAGCCAGCAGGAACCACTGCTCCATCGCCTCATCGGGAATGCTCATCGTCTTGCCAAACATCTCACCAGGTTCGTCGTTAACCGAGATGTAGTTGCCAATCGACTGTGACATCTTCTTGTGACCATCTGTACCGACGAGAAGCGGCACCGTCATCACCATTTGGCCCCGCTGGCCCTTGCGCTCCTGAAGATCACGGCCGACCAAGTTGTTGAAGAGCTGGTCACTGCCTCCCAATTCGATGTCAGCGCGTACCGCAACCGAATCCATGCCCTGGAGCAGCGGATACATAAACTCGATCATCGAGATAGGTTCATGTGCTTCCCACCGCTTGCTGAAGTCATCGCGGTCCATGATCCGTGACACGGTGAACTGCGAGCTCAGGTCCAGTACATCGTGCATGTCCATACTGCCGAGCCACTCCGAATTGTGACGCACTTCGAGGTTGTCGGGTCGGAGCAGGCCCTTAATCGTGTCCATGACGCCGCTGACATTGTCACCAACTTCGGCGGCGTCCAACCGGCGCCGGGTCTGGCTCTTCCCGGAGGGGTCGCCGACCTGCGCAGTGAAGTCACCGATGATTAGCACCGCGGTGTGGCCACATTCCTGGAAGCGGCGGAGGCGCTCAAACACCACCGCCCAGCCGAGGGTGACATCTGGAGCCGTGGGATCAACCCCCAGTTTGGCGCGCAACGGAACACCTAGCTTGATCCGGTCCAGTAGTTCATGGGCCGGCACAATGGTGTCGATGCCCTCGGTCAAGTATTCGAGTTGCTGTTCGGGTGTTCTCATTGTGACGCGGAGATTAGCGCTACTAGGTCGCGGTGAACCGCCACGGCCGCTCCACCGCCTTACTGATCCCGATGCGTGGTGTCCGCAGAATCGTACGATCGCCGATACCAGGACCCGGCTTGATTCGCACTGCGCCATGGCGAAGATCGGTGCCGTCATGTTCGCCAACCACCCCAAGGGCCTGGCACAACTTGCCAGGACCGTTGGTGAGATCTGTCCGGCGGCTGCGGCGTTCCACCATGAGATCACGCCCGACGGTTGGTTCGCCGCCACGAAGGAGCACTGCGTGGGGAAGACCTTCCTCCCCCACCACCACATTCATGCACCAGTGGATTCCGTACGACAGGTATACATACAAGAACCCAGGAGGGCCGAACATGACGCCGTTGCGCTTGGTCAGTCCCCTGTAGGCATGGCTCGCGGGGTCGTCCGCCCCTGAGTAGGCCTCCGTCTCGATGATCGTGACCGCCGTCGTCGCCCCGCCGATCGTCGACTCCACGGTCCAGCCGATTATGCCCTCGGCAATAGCGAGAAAACCACCGCCCAAGAGCGATTCGAAGTCGGTATTGGTCACCTGGTCAAATAGAGCAGCAACCCACGGAACGAATGCATGCGGTTCTCCGCCTGGTCGAAGATTCGGGAGCGGCTGTGCTCCAAGACCCCATGGGTGACTTCTTCACCACGATGGGCGGGAAGACAGTGCATGAAGATCGCATCGTCGGCAGCGCTCTCGAACAGGTCCTGGGTTACCTGGAACGGCATCAGCATCTCGATGCGGTCTTCTGCTTCGCTCTCCTGGCCCATGGATGTCCAGACGTCTGTGTAGACAACGTCAGCGCCAGCCACAGCCTCTGCAACGTCGTTGGTGACCATTATGTCGCCACCGGTCCCCGAACCTATTGCCGTCGCCTCTGCGACGATGTCAGCGCCCGGTGCATAGCGGATTGGTCCCGCGACACGGATATCCATTCCGCTCATTGCCCCGGCCAGCATCAGACTGTGACACACATTGTTCCCATCGCCGATGTAGGCGACCTTGGCTTCGTTCAGGGGCATGTGCTCGGCGATGGTCTGCAAATCGGCGAGCGCTTGGCACGGGTGCGACCTGTCCGAAAGCAAGTTGATAACTGGAGCGACAGAGCTCTCCCCAATCTTGACCAGATTGCCATGATCGAAGACCCGGAAGGCCAAGACGTCGAGATACCGATCGAGAACCCGCCCGACATCCTCGACCGCCTCCCGCTTGCCGAGCCCAACCTCGTCAGCCTTGAGAACGACCGGATGCGCCCCTAATTCGACTGTGGCTACCTCGCAGGACACTCGGGTCCGCGTCGAAGGCTTCTCAAAGAACAGGCCAACCTTCTGACCCTGCATTCGACCGGCGTAGGAGGCCAGATCGCGTTTCGAATCAGCCGCAAGACGCAGCGTCTCGGTCAGGCCAGCGGCCCCGAGATCAGTCACCATCAGAAAGTCAGACACGTTGCCTCCATCTCCTACGAGCCGCCACGTAGCTCCGCACCGTGGTCGACGGCCATTTGAATCATCTTGCTTCTCTCCACCGCAATCTCGTCGGCATCCAAGGTCCGATCCGGGGCACGCAATCGGTAGCGGATAGCAACGGCCCGTTGCCCCGACTCCCCGCCGCGGTAGTCATCAAAGATCGTTGCCTTCTCCAATAGCGGAGAGACAGCCTTGGTCGCCGCCAACAGATCATCGGCCGCCGTGTCGGTCGCCACCTCAAATGACAAATCAAAATCGACGTGTGGGTAGGTGGACACCTGTGCCATCTGCACGCTGTCGCGTGCGGCGACGACGGGCTGGAGATCAAGTTCCACCACGGCGACTCGGCCTTCGAGCTCGAACATTGCGGCAACGCTGGGGTGCAGTTCACCGGCCACGCCGACTACTTCACCGTCGATCAGCAGCTCGGCAGTCCGGGTTGGATGGAAACCGGCAACGGTCCCCTGGCGCCGTTCGATAGTGACTCCTAATCCCTGGGCAATGGCTTGGGTCACCGCCAAAGCAGCCGCGGCATCGGCAGCCGCGGCACCGTCACCGAGACGTGAATCGCCGAAGGGACCGATCATTGCAGCGGCCAATCGCTCCGGCTGCTCTGGAACTCGTGGGTCATCGCTCCAGGGGCGGGAGAAGAAGACCCGTCCGGTCTCAAACAATCCAACCGAGACGCTCCCCCGGTTTCTGTTGTCTCGCAGATTGCGCAGCAGACCCGGGATCAGGCTCTGGCGCAACTTTGATTGGTCTTCGCGAAGAGGATTGCGAACCGTCACGACATTGCTCGGTTCTTCACCGTCACCGAAAGCGACTAGCTCTTCCGTAGCAACGAATGGCAGATTTATCGCCTGCATCAGTCCCAGGCCCCGCGCCACGTTATGGACGAGCCGGGCCCGCTTCTGTTCGATGAGCAGCCCACCGGCAGGCCCCGTGGGCACGGTCTCATCGAATGTATCGAAGTCTGCGAGGCGTGCGATCTCTTCGACCAGATCCGCCGGCCGGGTCAGGTCGGGGCGATTGGTCGGAACCGTTACGACGAGCGGATCCAACCCCTCGACCCCCAGCTCAAGACGGCGAAGCAACTGCGCCGATTGCTGCAAGGTGGGGCTCTCGCCGAGCAATCGGGCTAACTGTCGACTGGTCAGTTCAATGGTCCACGGAACGATTGGGTTCACGTTCACATCGATGACGTCTTCGAGAATCCCTCCTCCCGCGATCTCCAACAACAGCTTGCAGGCGCGGGCATTGGCGTCCGGGGCAAGATTCGGATCAACGCCACGTTCGAAACGTGCCGAAGCCTCGGATCTCAAGTCGTGACGACGCGACGTGTACATCACCGTCGGCGGGTCCCAAGAGGCCGCTTCCATGATGACACGATGCGTATCGGCAACAACCTCCGAGCGAGCTCCACCCATTACGGCGGCAAGCGACGTGGGCCCATCGGCATCCACGATCACCAGGTCGTTTCCGGAAAGCGAACGTTCCACGCCGTCGAGTGTCTGCAGAGTCTCGCCCGGCTGGGCCCACCTCACTTCAAGCTGCTCGCCAGCGATGGCATCAGCATCGAAGGCATGCATCGGATGCCCCATCTCGATCATCACGTAGTTGCTGACGTCGACAATATTCGAGATAGCACGAATCCCTGCCTTGCGGAGGCGTTCTCTCATCCACAGTGGTGCGGACCCGATCGCAACGTCCTGTATCTCTCTTGCCACGAACCGGTTACACCCGTCCGCAGCAGCAATCGTTACTGCCAATGCAGGCGTGCCGGGGATTGTGCTGAGGCTCACGTCGGGATAGGTGAACGGTATCTCGAACCAGGCAGCAAGTTCACGAGCAATGCCGACCATCCCCATGGCGTCAGGCCTATTGCTTGTGATCTCCAGATCGAAGACCACATCCGGCAACTCGAGGATTGACTCGAATGGTTGGCCGATGGGGGCGTCATCGTGCAACACCATGATCCCCTCATGGAGCTCGCCGAGACCAAGTTCGCGCTCCGAGCAGATCATTCCGTGGGAATCGACACCGCGAATCGTACGGGTGCCTATTTCAAAGTCACCAGGCAGCACTGCACCCGGAATCGCCACGGGCACGACGGCACCAGCATCGAAGTTCCGAGCTCCGCAGATGATTTGATGCTCCTGACCATCACCGATGTCGACTTGGGTAACCCGTACGTTGTCGGCGTTGGGGTGGGCTTCGACACTGAGGACCTTTCCGATTACGACGTCGGTCCAGCCAACGGTGTAGTGCTCGACCTCCTCGACAGCATGACCAAGCATGTCAAACGCTCGGGCCAACTCGTCGGGGTCACTGGTTGGTACGTCTACATATTCTTTTAGCCAGTTCAGAGAGACTCTCATCACTTATCCCGGGAATTGGTTGAGGAAGCGGACATCGTTGTCCACGAAGTGTCTTATTGAATCGATGCCGTGCCGCACCATCGCCAGGCGCTCAACGCCCATGCCAAAAGCGAAGCCGGAAACAGTTTCAGGGTCGTAGCCGACTGCCGCAAAAACGTTGGGGTCGACCATGCCGCATCCGATCATCTCCAGCCATCCAACGCCCTTGCAGACCCGGCAGCTCGATCCTGACCCATCGCAATTGAAGCAGGAGACATCCAACTCCGCCGATGGTTCGGTGAACGGAAAGAAGTGAGGGCGCATCCGCGCCCGAGTTCCTGAGCCAAAGAACTGCCTGGCGAATTCAGCCAGCGTTCCCTTCAGATCAGAGAACGTTATCGATACGTCGACCGCCAATCCTTCGATCTGATGAAACACCGGAAGATGAGACGCGTCAATGGTGTCATTGCGATACGCCTTGCCGGGAGCAACGAGGTAGACGGGTGGGTCATGCAGTTCCATATACCTCGCCTGGATTGGCGACGTGTGGGAGCGCAACACCATTCCGTCCTCTTCTTCGCCGTAGTCCACGTACATGGTGTCCATGCCAAGCCGTGCGGGGTGGGCCAGAGGTGTGTTTAGAGCGTCAAAGTTATACCAAGCCAGCTCAGCTTCGGGCCCTTCAGCAATGTGATAGCCGAGACCGACGAAGATGTCGCAAACCTCGTCGGTGACCTGTTGGATCAGGTGAAGACGGCCCGTCGCCATCTCTGCGTAGTCAACAGTGACATCGATGGCCTCGGCCTTGATGGCCGCCGCGCTGGCTTCCGCCTGTAGTTCATCACGACGGTCTCCGATGATGGTCGAGATACCCTTGGCGACCTCGTTGATGAGACGGCCCGCGTCGCGTCGTTCGTCAGCCGCCATCTTGCCCAGATTGCGCCGTGCGGCTGCAATTGGAGACTCTCTTCCGATCGAGCTTGCCTCGATTGATGCGAGTGCCTCAAGATCCGCCGCTTCAGCCACTCCGGTGATAGTGGCGGTGCGTAACGTCTCGAGCGTTCGAGCAAGATTCATGGGGTCGGTCACGTTAGTCGCGTCGTCCATACGTGCTCCTGTGCGTCGGCTCTGTGCCGACTGGCGGGTCGGCTGTGATGCTGGGTCTGTTCATGGCTGATGATCCATCCGTGGGGCGGGGTACTCATAAAAAAGGCCCGGAGCGGCACTCCGGGCGAGAGGGTTGCAGGTGAACCTAGTTCACGACACACGACTCGCCCGGGCTTCGGGCCCGATAAAGCTGAACCGACGTCGCGGTGAGAATCTCATGGCGGCAACGGTATCGAGCGGTACTGACAAATGCAAGAAAGCCTCACCTATTCCATGCGCTGCGCCACGCGAAGGTACATCAAGATCCCGGCGGACACAGCAGCGTTCAGGCTTTCGCTACCGCCTCGCATCGGCAGCGCCACGTTCAACACACCCGATGCCTTGGATATCTCCCCTGGCACCCCATGTGCCTCGTTGCCGACGATCAGAGCGGCAGGTCCCTTGTCCGATAGTGACGCCGCGTTCACGTCGACGCCATCGGCGGCGGCCACGATGGGCGCTAGCCCTGCGGCGACAACCTCCTCCAAGCTTGCTGCGAGACCTTCGATCACGTTGGTCCGAAAATGACCCCCAACGCCGGAGCGCAGCACCTTGGGTGACCACAGGTCGACTGTGTCAGCTGTGGCCAGCACCTGAAACCCAAACGCGGCTGCAGTCCTGACCATCGTGCCGGCGTTGCCTGGATCGGCAATATCCCACAACACAAGCGAATCGACTGGCTCGATCTCCGTGGGCTCTGGGATCGAGATTATTGAGATCGGACCGCGTGGATTGACGCTCGTTGCTACCCCGGACAACACATCGGCCGACACCGCCGTCACGGGCAAACCGGCTTGGTCGGAGAGCCTGGCGGCAGTCTCGTCGTCGCGGAGCGCAAAGATCTCGTGGACCGTCACGCCGCCACCTAGTGCTTCCTCCAACAGAAAAGGACCCTCGATCGCAGTGCGACCGGTGGCCCTTCTCTCCCGCCGACGTTGTAGTCGACGTGCTGCGACTATCTGGGGGTTACGCAGCGACGTGATCACGCCACTCCCCCGCTCACCTACGCTTTGACTGATCGAGATACCTCGACCAATTGGGCGAAGGCCTCAGGATCGGCTACTGCCATGTCGGCCAGCATCTTGCGATCGACCTCAACATCAGCAGCCTTCAACCCAGAGATCATCTGTGAGTAGGTGCTTCCATTGAGTCGGGCAGCTGCATTGATCCGTTGGATCCAGAGGCGACGAAAGTCCCCCTTGCGCGCCTTGCGATCGCGGTAGGCATACTGACCCGAATTGAGGGTTTGCTCGCGGGCAGTGCGGTACCTGCGGCTGCGGGCTCCGGTATAACCCGAAGCTCTCTCCATTACCTTGCGGCGCTTCTTGTGAGCGTTTACCGCGCGTTTGACTCTTGCCATAGTGCTGCGACCTCCTAGCGACCGAGTAAGCGGGCGGCGCGCTTGGCGTCCTTGCCCTCGAGTGTGCCCTCGCCGGCGACACGACGCCAGCGGGTTGCGGACTTGCTGTGACGGTTATGCCCACGCCAGGCCTTGGCATGCCGGATTTTTCCGCTACCGGTCACTTTGTAGCGCTTTGCTGCGCCTTTATGTGTCTTCTGCTTGGGCACTTTCCTGCTCCTCTTCGGGTTCGGTCACCGGGGCTGCCTCATCTACTGGGGCTTCGCTCGATTCTTCCGGACCACTCTCATCTTTGATTTTTTGTCTGCGCAGCGGGGCGATCACCATCGTCATCTGCCTGCCGTCGAGACGGGGCATTATCTCGACCGCGCCGAGATCTTCAACTGCGGCCTCAAGCCGCTTGAGGATATCTCGGCCGAGCTCTGGGTGAGTGACCTCGCGGCCCCTGAAGCGCATTACAACCTTGACCTTGTCACCGTTGCGTAGGAACTTCTCGACTCGTTTCCGTTTCACATCAAAGTCTGATGATGCGATCTTGGGACGGAACTGGACTTCCTTGATGACGGTTCTGGTCTGGTTCTTGCGAGCTTCACGTGCTTTGACGGACGCCTCGTACTTGAACTTGCCGTAGTCCATCAGTCGAACAACCGGGGGTCGGGCTTCTGGGGCTACTTCGACGAGATCGAGACCAAGCTGGTCTGCCAGCCATCTTGCCTCGTCGATTCCCTTGATTCCGACCTGGCCGCCGCTTGGGTCAACGAGCCGTACTTCTTTTGCACGGATCTTCTCATTTACCCGGGGTTCGTTGGCGATGGTGGGACCTCCTGGTCGTTTGTTCTGACGCAAAAACAAAAAGGCAGCACAAAATACGGTGCTGCCTGAAATGGACCGCAGCGCACGCCTAATCGTGGCCGGGTGGGAAGCAGGCGCCTCCGCTTGCGTCGGTTGTCAGGGTGAGTATACGGATATGGACGCCCTCGTCAATACGAAGGCGTCGCCCTTACTGCTGCAGGCTCCGAATGAGCACGACCGTCTCCAGGGCTGCCGCGGCAGCTTCGGCACCCTTGTTGCCGGGGCCGGGTTGGCTCCGCACCACCGCCTGAGCCTCCTCACGAACCGTGAGTATCCCGAAGGCTACGGGTTTGCCGGTGTCGAGGGACACTTTCATCAAACCTTCAGAGGCCCTGCTGGCGACATGCTCATAGTGATCAGTGTCACCATCGATTACTGCTCCCAAGGCAACGACAGCGTCGTACCCCGCATCGATGAGGTGGGCGGACAGCAGCGGCAATTCGAAGGCGCCGGGGGCGTCGTAAACCGAAAACTCGGCCCCAGTCTGCTCGAGGTATGCGACAGCACCAGCCGCTAACCCCGACGTGATCGGATCATTGAACCGGGAGCGAGCGACTGCGATACGGACGCCTGCTCCATCGATGACGTCTAGCGATTGGAGTTCGTCACTCATTGGATGTCCGCGTGACCAACGAGGTGGCCCAGTTTGTCGACCTTTGTCGCCATATACGCCTTGTTGTACCCATTGAGCCCAGCTACCAACGCCTCGCGACCGACGACTTCGATCCCCAGGTCTTCGAGGCCAGCGATCTTTGCAGGATTGTTGGTCAAGAGTCGAACGCTGGAGACCTTCAGGTCATGGAGAATCTGGCCTTCTACGCCGTAGTGACGGGCGTCGGCGGGTAACCCCAGGTCGAGATTGGCTTCAACAGTGTCTCGCCCCTCGTCCTGCAGACGGTAAGCACGAAGCTTCGACAACAGCCCAATCCCCCGACCCTCGTGCGATTCGTTGTAGGTGATGACGCCGGCACCCTCAGCAGCGATCATCGCCATCGAGGCCTTCAACTGCGGTCCACAATCGCATCTGCGGCTGCCGAGAACATCTCCGGTGAGACAACGCGAGTGAATCCGGGTCAGCACCCCGCTGCGACCGGCGACATCGCCGTATACAAGCGCTACGTGCTCCGATCCATCGACAGACAGGCTGTACCCATATGCTTTGAACTCGCCGTGATCGGTCGGAATCACGGTTTCCACTTCACGATCAACGAGGGCCTCGTTGCGCCAGCGGTAGGCGACCAGGTCCTCGATGGCGATCAGCGGAATGCCATGCTCTTGGGCAAACGCGTCCAGGGACTCGCCTCGAGCCATAGAACCATCGTCGCTGACAACCTCACACAGGACGCCAGCTGGGAAGAGGCCTGCGAGTCGTGCCAGGTCAACGGCCGCCTCGGTATGTCCAGGGCGGACCAGCACTCCTCCATGTTGGTAGCGAAGCGGAAAGATGTGTCCAGGGCGAGCCAGATCTCGCGGCCCGATTGTCGGGTCAACCATGGCATGGATGGTGGCGGCGCGGTCTCCTGCGGAGATTCCCGTCGTCGTCTCGCCGACTGCATCGACGGAAACCGTGAATGCCGTCTTGTGGGAGTCGGTGTTCTCCAACACCATCAGCGGCAATCCGAGTTCGTCAAGCCGCTCGCCGGTGGTGGGGAGACAGATAAGTCCGCTGGTGTGACGCACCATGAACCCGACCTGCTCGGCTGTCACCTTCTCGGCGGCGATGATCAGGTCGCCTTCGTTCTCTCGATCTTCGTCATCGATGACGAGGACGAACTGGCCTGCCGCAATCGCAGCCAATGCCTCTTCGATCGTTGCCTTCTTCACTAGCTCATCAGCCTTTCCACATACTTTGCAAGAACGTCCATTTCCAAATTCACTTTGTCTCCCGGCTGCCGTAGCCCGAGCACAGTCACTTCGAGGGTGTGCGGTATCAATACGATTTCAAACCATGGTTCGGCGCCAACTGCGGTAACGGTGAGGCTCACGCCGTCCACAGTGACCGAACCCTTCTCGACGATGTAACGGGCCAAATCCTTTGCCAAGGCAATCCGCATCCGAACCGCATCGCCTTCTGGCCCGATCGATACGACAGTGCCCACACCATCGACGTGGCCTTGGACAATGTGTCCGTCGAACCGTCCAGAAGCTGCCATAGGTCGCTCGAGATCGATCCGACTACCAGAGCTGAGCAGTCCCAGGTTCGACCTGTCCAACGATTCCTGCACTACGTCGACGGTCACCCGACTGCCGTCGACTGCAACGGCGGTGAGACATACTCCGTTTACTGCAACTGAATCACCGACGGACATCTCCTCGAGTAGCTCTCCACCCTGGATCTGGATCCGGCGCCCGGTTGTCGTGGCAGCGACATCAGCCACGGTGCCCACCTCAGCGACGATGCCTGTAAACATCAGCTTCCCACCCTTGCTTGTACTCGTATGTCCGATCCGATCCGGTCGACGCTTTCAATCAACAGCGGGACCGCTTCTGTAATTGTTTTGAACTCGCCGCCGAAGGCACCGATGCCTTGGCCCAACCCCAGCTTGGCTGCGAGGTAAAAGACAATCCGATCGACATGGCCGCCCCGCACCAACTCTGCAGCGAGCGTGGCGCCACCCTCGACGAGGGCGCTGACATAGCCGCGGCGCCCCAGATCCTCGATCATGGCCCGCAAGTCGATTCTCCCGGCGTCACCTGCAGTGACCTGTTCGGCGGGGATATCGAGCGGCCGACTGGTGAAGACGAGAGCGTCGCGCCCGTAGAGGGCAGCGGTTTTCGGCAGGTCTCGCCTGCCAGCGACGATCACGGGACGCGGTTGCGAGCCGGTGTAGCCGTCGAGGCGCACATCGAGACGTGGATCATCATCGAGAACCGTGCCCGCACCCACGATCACGAGGTCAGCTTCGGCGCGGAGCCGATGCCCATCACGACGAGCTTCTTCGCCCGTTATCCATTTCGAGGTGCGGTCTGCGGCAGCAATCTGCCCGTCCAAAGTGGTAGCCAGCTTGAGCGTTACCAATGGGAGGCCGGTACGCCGATGGTGGAAGTAGCCCGGGTCGGCTGCCTCGACATCCTCAGCATTGACGCCGGCTACAACCTCGATCCCAGCAGCTCGCAGCTCTTCGATACCACTGCCGTGCACCCGCTGGTCAGGATCAATGGCACCAACGACCACTTTGGCTACGCCGGCCTCGATTAGTGCTTGGGAGCAGGGCGGTGTTCGACCGACATGGGAGCAGGGTTCGAGCGTCACATAAACCGTGGCGCCCGCTGCCTGCGCACCGGCCAGTTGCAGCGCCAACGCCTCAGCGTGGGGCTGACCCGCCTTCTTGTGGGCGGCTTCAGCGATCACCGCTCCATTGCTGACGACAACGGCGCCAACCCGCGGATTGGGGTGGGGGTGGGTACTGGTGGCAAGCGAGATAGCCCGCTGCATGTATTCAGAATCGGACGCGCTCCAGAGACGTTGTTCCGCGGGAACTTCGCCACCTTGGGGACTGCCGATCAGATCGGTCGGTCCGTCTCCCTGGCCAGATGCCAGGTCTAAGTTGTCGGACAATGCGCGTCGCGACACACGCCCTCCTTCTTCCATCCGGACTGTCACCGTCGGCCCCGGAGTTTCACCGGATCCACCCCTGATACGGGGGTCGCGGGCTTTCACCGCCGGTCGGGGATTTCACCCTGCCCTGAAGGGGGCTCTTTCTTACGACAGAATTCTAGCGCTCCTGCCTGATGGCGAAGTCGCAAATCGCAAGCTGCGGGGAACTCGGTCTTGATGAGTTCCTCGCGCACCGCCACCGAACGCTACAGACCGCTCCAGCTGTCGGGCGGCCAGACGATTGCAAACGCACGACCGACGATCCGACTGCGCTCGATCGCTCCAAAAACGCGGCTGTCTCTACTCGAGCGGCGATTGTCTCCCATGACAAAGAAGAAGTCCGGGGGTACCTCTACCGGTCCGAAGTCGCCGAGTTCAAGGCTCGCTGCCAGATAGGGCTCTGAGATGGGGTTTCCGTCGATTAGTACGGTGTTGTCTCGAATCTCGATCGTTTCACCGGGTAGGGCAACAACACGCTTGATGAGGTGACGCCCTGGATCCGATTGGCCGAATGATTCGCGCAGGTTCCGGGTCACCTTGCCGGCGAGCGATTCAGTTGGTGCACTCTCGCTCTCAAAGACAATGACATCGCCGCGGCTGGGCTCGCCGACTCGATAGGCAAGCTTGTCGACGGTCACCTTGTCATCAATCTGCAGCGTCTCCAACATTGAGCCGGTCGGAATGTAGAAGACCTGGAGCAGGAACGATTTGATGAGGACCGCAACGAGAAGCGCACCGACGATGAGAAACGGAAGCTCCCTGAGGAACCTCCACGCCGCGCGGTTGGAACCGACGGGGGGCGTCTCGGTCGGGTCTGCGCTGGAATTCTCTTCGCTTACGATGGCCGTCGACGCTCCTTGTGACATAGACCGCACGATGTAGGCCAACCGTGGCCATCCTAAGTCCAGGTGAAATCAACCAGAGAACAGGGCCAGGGAGACCGCTGCTTAGGCGCGGCGATCGATCTGATAGGAAGAGCCAGGCTGGCGCTTGGCGTATTCCTTCATCTCCGAAGCGATTGCCGAGGCTTCCCACTCCGACTTGACCGGTCGCTTCGTATTCGTGGCGACACCCATTGAAATCGACGAAATCGGGAATGCATGACGCTCCCCCTTGCGATCCGACACCTCGATATAGCCCTGGAGAGCATCCGCCGTGTCGTAGAAGTCGAGGATGCCCTGGTCAAAGGTGGTGACAACGTCCTTGCAGAACTCTTCGACGTAGGTCGGGTCGATTACGGCGACAAAGTCGTCGCCGCCGACGTGGCCGACAAAGACGTCGGTATCACCGCTGCGTTCTGCGGAATCGAGCAGCACCTTGGCGCTGTACTTGATGACAGAATCGCCCCGCATGAATCCGTAGTGATCATTGAATGACTTGAAGTTGTCGAGATCGGCGTGGACGATGGCGAATTCGCCTCCCTCGGTGACTCGAGTCTCGAGCTCTCGTGAGATCCGGAAGTTGCCCGGTAGACCAGTCAGCGGCGATAGATCTCGCATCTGCTGGGCACGGCGCAGCACGGCCTTTACTCGGGCCAACAGTTCTTCGATGTCAAATGGTTTTGTGATGTAATCGTCGGCGCCCAGATCAAGACCTCGCACCCGATCTTCTGCGAGGGCCTTTGCGGTAAGCAGAATAACCGGAATGCTCGATGTGGCTGGGCTCGATCGAAGTCGTCGTAGCACCGTCAGGCCGTCCAACTCCGGCATCATGACGTCAAGAAGAATCAAGTCGGGTGGACGCTCCCTAGCTACCTCGAGAGCGACTCTGCCGCTCTCGGCGGTCTGGGTATCGAAGCCTTCCATGTCGAGGTTCATCTCGACGAACTGAAGAATGTCCGGATCGTCATCAACGACCAGGATGCGGTCCTTCATGCTTCTTCCTGATTCTCTATTGCGGTCCGCAACTGTTTCACTGCCTCTACTGAGTCACCGGTGCCGAACACCGAACTACCTGCGACAAAGACATTGGCGCCCGCGTCATATGCACGCTTGATATTGGCTGGCCCAATGCCACCGTCGACCTCTATATCGGTCAATAGGTCGTGCGACTCAACTAAGTTCCTGACGGATTCCACTTTTTTGAGCGACTCGGGAATGAAGGACTGTCCGCCAAATCCTGGATGGACAGCCATCACGACCACCATATCGCACAACTCTATGTAGGGCTCTAGTGCCTCGAACGATGTCGGTGGGTTGACGGCGAGTCCGAATTCCAGGCCAGCGGAGCGCGCTTGGGCCGCAACCTCGGTTGGGTTCGGAAACACCTCGAGGTGCACAGAAACCATGTCAGCGCCAGCCTGTCGCAACGCATCGAAGTAGAAATCGGGATTCAGCATCATCAGATGGCAATCGAATTTCACATCCGTAACGGCACGAAGCGACTCGATTACCGGGATCCCTAGCGAGATGTTGGGCACGAAGTGCCCGTCCATCACATCGATATGGATCATATCGATGAATGGTGCAACCGCATTCACCTCTTCGCCAAGCCTGGCGAAGTCGGCAGCGAGGATCGATGGTGCAATCAATGAGGAAGTCTTCACATCGAGAGCATAGGACCAACCGCGCAGCAAACCTTGTCTTCCCGCACCTATCGATCAAAGCCGGGCTTGGCTCGCCGTCGGGTATTGTGCCCACATCGAGGCCGATGGAGGATCACGTGGACAGATACCGGGTGCAACCGGGCCAGCAGGTAGACCTCAGCAAGTGGGACCCCGCTGACAAGTCCGAGTTTGACGGGACCAAGAAGGAAGCCGAACAGTATCTCAAGACGCTGCGGAAACGGCTCGCCGAATTGCAACATCTGATGTGGGCAGAGGATCGGCACAAGGTTCTCATCGTGTTTCAGGCAATGGACACCGGTGGCAAGGATGGAACCATCCGCAACGTCTTTTCCGGTGTCAATCCGCAAGGTATCGACGTCGTCAATTTCAAAGCACCAACGGCGGAGGAGCTAGACCACGACTACCTGTGGCGGATTCATGATCACACCCCGGCCACCGGCTCGTTGACTGTCTTTAACCGGAGCCACTACGAGGACGTTCTGATCGTACGGGTCCTCAATCTGGTTCCAGAAGATCGCTGGAGCCGCCGCTACGACCATATCAACAACTTCGAGGGGCTCCTCGCTGACGAGGGCACAATCATTCTCAAGTTCTACTTGCACATCTCGTTGGAAGAGCAGGCCGAACGGCTGCAAGCACGCCTCGATGATGAGACCAAGCATTGGAAGTTCAACGAGGGCGATCTCGACCACCGCGCCCTATGGGGTGACTACATGGAGGCTTACGGAGCGGCCCTTAGTAAAACCAGCACCGCTCAGGCACCATGGTTCATAATCCCGGCTAATCGCAAGTGGTATCGCAACATTGTGATAACCAAAACCATCGTCGATGCCCTCGAGGCCCTAGACATGCACTACCCAGAGCCGGAGGAAGGCCTCGACGAGGTCGTGATCCGTTAGCTCAGGTCCGCGGAATCGACGCAACGAACATCCCGTCCGTTCCCGTGATATGGGGGGCAAGCAGGAGACCGTTACCCCACGGCCGACCGGGCAAATCCGGCGGCCGTGCACTGGGATACTCGGCGATAACCCCCACTGTTTCCGCGGCAAATGTTGTGCACACCGAATACACGATCCGTCCCCCGGGACGTGTAATCCGCCACGCTTCTGCAAGCATCTGGCGTTGTTGTCTCGCCATGCGACGCGGGGCTTTCTGATCAAGTCGCATCGCTATCTCCGGTCTGCGACGTAGCGTGCCAAGTCCAGTGCACGGCGCATCGAGCAGCACTGCATCGAACGATCCTTCACCAAACGGGGTGCGGGTTCCGTCGGCAAGCATCCACACCGGATGCACATCCTCATTGTCGAGCCTTCGCTTTGCGCTACTGAGTCGGCGGCGATGACGATCCATTGCGATGATGGTCGCCTGACCCTGACTCTGATCCCACAGACTCATGGTCTTGCCACCGGGGGCGGCAGCCATATCCAGAACGGTTTCCCCCGGTTGGGGGGCGACGGCGAGGGCCACCGCGGCGGAGGCACCGTCCGCAAAGACGACGCCGCGCCCGCTCTTGGGTTGCCGCGTCAACTGATACACGTCGGCGATGCCCTGCACCGGATTCGCACCTTCGGGAACCTCCCCGCCGGGCCGGACCCGTACCGCCACAGCCGGCGATCCGCGCCGCAGCCCGTCGAGCAGTTCTGATGCTTCGCCTTGTCCGTGGTCGGTAATCATTGCCTGCAAGAGCCATCCCGGCACCGACAGCTCGCGGGCAGAGTCGGGTTCAAGAGGTGGCATGCCGTTGCGACCCAGACCGCGTAGCACCCCATTCACCAGCCCCGACGCTCTGGGATTGTCGAGCTGCTTGATCGCTTCCACCGATTCATTGACCGTGGCATATACATTGCCCTTGCTGTCGGTAAGCAACTCACCGACAGCAATCTGGAGAACTGCCGAGACCTCTGCGTCGAGCTGGTCGATGCTCCGTCCGCTGCCAGCCTCGATGATTGCGTCGATAAGGCGCATCCGACGGAGTGCACCGGTTACCAGGCTGTAGACAAACCCACGGTCGGGCCCGCTCAGGTCCTGCGTTGCCTGCGGCAGGATGACGTTTGAATAGGCGCCTTCATCCCGGATTCTGATCAGAATCCCAGCCGCGATGGCTCGAGTGTTCATCAAAGCTGGGGCGCCTCGTCGAGCACCAGGCCCTCTCCCCTACGCCCGTTCACCCACGCCTTGCCTGATAGAGCCGACTTGCCCGATGGTTGGAGCTCAACGATCTCGATTGACCCTGTGGCGAGACCAAGGAACGGTCGTCCACTAAACACCTCGATGTGCCCTGTGGAGACAGCAGGCGTCGCCGGCCCAACTTCCAAGATCTTCAGCCTCTGTCCTTCAGCCTGGATCCATGCCCCCGGCCGCGGGTTGAACGCACGGACAGCTCGACCGAAAGCGGAAGGCGAAAGAGTGACATCGAGCGCCGCCTCTGCAGTGGTGAGCCGCGGTGCACTCTTGGCCCCGGTGGCCATCTGTCGCGCTGGCTTCAAACGCTCGTGGAGATAATCAGAGAGATGATCACGCAACACATCCGCACCGAGGGACGCAAGCCGTCCGGTCAGCTCACCGGCACTCTCGTGATCTGTAATCGCGGTATCTTCTGCTGCGAACACCGGCCCGGTATCAAGCCCCTCGTCAATGACCATCAGCGACACTCCGGTGTAGTCGTCCCCGGCAAGGATCGCCCTTTCCACTGGGGCAGCGCCACGCCAGCGGGGCAGCAATGAGAAGTGCACATTGACGAAGCCGTTCTTCGTCATCGTCAACACGTCCGGCTTGAGGATGCGCCCATATGCGACAACCACCGCGACGTCGAGGCTGGCGCCGACAAATAGCGATGCCAGATCGGAGTGACTGTCTGGTTGCCGGACCGGGAGACCCCATTCGAGTGCTGCTTGCTTGACCGGAGGGGACTCAACCCTCCGTCCTCTCCCCTTCGGCCGGTCGGGCTGAGTCACCACGAATTCGACAGCTGCCACTTCCATGAGGGCCGCCAGAGAGGGCACCGCTGCCGCCGGCGTGCCGAGGAATGCGGCCTTTATCACGCGTACCCCGCCGATCTCATTGCGTCCTCGCGGATGTCGCGAAGTGCTTGTTTCTTGGCGCGGCGTGACAGACGTTCGATCAACAGCATTCCATGAAGGTGATCAATCTCGTGCTGGAGGACCCTCCCCATCAATTCGTCGCCTTCAAGCTCGACTGGGTTGCCGTCGATGTCGTAGCCTTTTGCCTTGGCGTACCCGGGACGTTTGATCGGCCAGTAGTAGCCGGGAACCGACAGACACCCTTCGTCGAATGTCCAGCTGCCTGATACTTCGACAAGTTCGGGATTGACCATCGCAAATGGCCCTTCGCCGATATCGGCTACAAAGATGCGCTTCGAGATGCCGATCTGGGGGCCGGCGAGACCCACTCCGGGCGCTTCATACATTGTCTCGAGCATGTCATCTACAAGCCGATGCAACGATTCGGCATCATCGGTGACGTCGACTGCCGTTGCTCGGAGCACGGGGTCGCCAAAGGTTCTGATTGGGTAAATGGCCATATAGGTATACGTGGTTGGGGAATACGCAGGGATCACATCCCGCATGATTCGAGGATCATACCCACAACGTCACAGATCGATTGGATCGGCATCCACCCGAACCTTTACCCCTGCGTCACGCCACCGTTGCACGACGGTACGCAGTTGCACCATGGCCCCTTGGATTGATTCACCTTGGATAAACCAGCGGGTCCTGCCACCGCCAACCTCCGGACCGTGCACCTGGGTCCCTTCGCCCGCCAACACTTCGATGTCTGTGGCATAACTAGTGACATCCCCGCTGGCTTCGACTGCCACTAAGGAGGATGCCGGTGGTAGATGATCCCGTTCCCGCTCTCGGTTGAGTGTGTTGAGGAACTCCATTGGATGTCCGCCGTGGAGAACCTGCAATGCGCGGTGCTGTGGTTGTCCGGTCTGGATCAGACAGCGTCTCCCCGTTCCTCTGGCGACCGTCAACGCGACTCTCGCCAGCAAGCGGGTGGCATCGTCTTCCGCTCGATAGTTGGGAGCCATCAGCAGCGAATCCGCATCGACGGCAACGGTCAAGGCCGTCTCGGGCACATAGGGAAGGTCCCGTTCTGAGCCCACCAGTACCTGCCGACCCGATTTGATCGGACCGACTCTGTCCTCGCCGAGGTATCTCTGCAGCTCTTCGGCGACCCGACCTATGCCCGCACCCAGCGGTTCGAAGCGGCGGCCCCCACACTTAACGCACGGCCCGAGACTGGCCCCGCACCGCTTGCACTTCTCGGCGCGGTCGGGCCCCGAACCACACTCGGGGCAGCGGCGCAGTTCGCGACAACGTACGCAACGGAATGCTGGGGCATATCCGCGCCTCGAGACAAAAACGAAAACTTGGCCGCCTCTCTTTGCGACACGGTTGATGGCATGCATCGTTCGCGCCGACAAAGCCCTGCCGCCGGGTTGGTCCTCACGACGATCGATGAGCTCGACAAGCGGCCATGCTCGGCCCACCGGTTCAACCACCGCGGCCCCCTTCGCCAGAGTATCGAGTGTGGGCACAGGTCCGAGGAAAACAACGCTCGTTCGCTCGACGAGCGCCCTTCTCCTGATTAGATCGCGTACCTGAAGGGTTGGCGTCTGCTTTGACTTCATCGCTCGCCGCCCTTCCTCAACAACGATCCACATCGCGGGGTTGCCGAGCGGCCACAAGGCGATCTCCGGCGTGCCAATGATCAGGACGGGAGCGGAACGACTTGCGGTAACCCATACCTTGGTCGCGTCCTTGGGGGCGAGGGCAGACGAGACGTAAAGAACCCGATCTCCGTAAACCTCGGTGAGCGTGGCGGCGAGTTGTTCGGCTTCGTCAACAGTCGGAGCCACTACCGCAACACTCCGACCGGAGCGAAGCGGCTCGTTGGCGATCTCCCCAATCGTCTTCCCATATGGGCCCCCAGAGATGTAGCAAGTGGGTCGAACTCTCGTCCCCGCCGCCGCCTTCTGGCTCACGTCGGGTAATGGCGAGGCAAGTGACGGTGCGATCGCCTTGAGGGTCCTGCCCTTGCCCCGTGGCAGATTGGGAGGTGCCGCACGTCCCAGCAGCACCGATAGAGGCGCCACATAGTGGAGGGCGGCCCACCGCAGCGTCTGCAGCAATGCATCGTCAAAGACAGCTTGATCTCCAGAAACCGAGATGACCGGCTTCAACTTCGCTGTGTCCCCGTTTCGGGTGGAGACGACGTAGCCGCGGATTCGGCGAACGCCCAGTGGGACCCTGACAATCGACCCAACACGAAGTCCGAGCAGGTCTTCAGGAACCTTGTAGGCAAAGCCGTCGTCGACGGCGAAGGTTGGGAGATCAGGGACGATCTGGGCGATCAGTCCCGTCGTGTTGTTCACCCGCGACCGATCAAGACGGTGATCCTGTCCCAGAGACGAGAGGCAACTTCCCGCTTCGTGAGCAGCGGCCAGGTCTCTGCCGACCCGTCCGGCGTGTACACCGTCACTTCGTTTGTGTCCGTTGCAAAACCGGAGCCGGCCTTTGCAACGTCATTTCCCACCAACAGATCTACGTCTTTCGTGGTGGCCTTGTGCAATGCGCCGTCCAGGGAGCCAGCTTCAGCCGCAAAGCCAACAAGGAATGGCCTCTTTTCCATGGCAGCCACTCCGGCGAGAACGTCAGGGGTCGATTCGAGTTCGATTTCAGGGAAGCCTTCGCTGCGCCGTAGCTTGGCCGGCTCGGGGTGTTTAGGACGAAAGTCGGCAACGGCCGCCGCCATTACAGCGACGTTGCACTCCCCTGCCTTGGCCCAAACCGCCTCGGCCATTTCCTGGGCCGACTCGACCGAAACAACCTCAATCCCATCCATGCGTGGTGGGGGAGCACTCGTTACAAGAACGACGTTGGCGCCGCGACTAGCGGCCTCAACTGCGACAGCATTTCCCATCTTCCCAGAAGAGCGATTGCCTATGTAGCGCACCGGGTCGATGGCTTCTCTGGTTCCACCCGCTGTTACCAGCACAGTCCACCCTGCAAGCTCATGATGTAGAGCCGCGCCGACTGCGCTCACGATCTCTTCAGGCTCGACCATGCGGCCAGGACCAACATCGCCTCCGGCCAGCGGGCCAGCCGCTGGCCCAACGATCACCACACCGTCGCTTGACAGCTGTGCGATGTTGCGTTGCGTCGCCGCGTTTTCCCACATCTCAGTGTGCATTGCGGGTGCGACAATAAGAGGGGCATCAGTCGCAAGAGCAGTCCCAATCAGGACATTGTCGGACAACCCGTTGGCCAGCTTGGCAATGGTGGCGGCGGTAGCCGGGGCGATCACCATTGCGTCGGCCCACTGCCCAAGTGTTGTATGTGGGCTGACGTCAGCTTCATCGAAGAAGCCGACAACCGGGTACTCACCCGTAATGGCGGCAAACGTCTGAGCCCCTACAAATTCGGCTGCCGCGTCGGTAAGGATGCACCTAACCGTGGCACCTGCCTCGATCAGTCTGCGAGCGAGGTATGCGGCCTTATAGGCGGCCACACCACCGGAAATCCCAAGGACAATCCGGCGTCCGGTGAGCATGTCCTACTCCTCGGTGTCGATGACGACCTTGTCGTTGTCGATCTCTTCGAATGCGATTGAAAGCGGCTTGCGTGACATCGAATGGACCTGCGGCGGGACATAGCTGCCAAGACCTTCACCAAGCTGATTGAAGTAGGCGTTGATCTGGCGAGCGCGACGGGCTGACAGCACTACAAGCGCAAAACGCGAGTTGGTCTTCGAGAGTACGCGGCCGATTGGTGGTTGGATCATCGTGAGGGGTGCTCCTACATGTAGAGAGGACGGTCAGGAACCGTCCGCGCCCTTCAGTATAGAGACGATCTCACCAGCTACAGCGCCAACTTTCGTATTTGTTACCAAATAGTCGAATTTCTCCCGTGCTTCCGCGATCTGGGTACCCGCAACAGCGAGACGCATTTCAATGTCTCGCTCCGACGTATCGCCTCGTGTTCGCAGCCGGCGCTCCAGTTCCGCAAGAGATGGCGGGAGGATGAAAACAAGGACTGCCTCGGGATAGGCCTGCTTGACTTGTCCGGCCCCGTCGTTCTCAATGTCGAGAAGAACGTGGTCACCTACATCGATGTGTGACAGCACCTGCCGGCGTGGCGTTCCGTAGAAGTATCCCGAGTATTCGGCCCATTCCAAAAACCCACCAGACTCAATGGCTTCCTCGAAGGTAGGTCTGTCGACAAATACGTAGTCGACACCGTCTTGTTCACCGGGACGTTTTGCTCGGGTCGTCCACGAGATCGAGAAATGAAAGTCCATCCGTCCGGCAAGCGTCTGCACCACGCTCGTCTTTCCTACCCCTGATGGCCCGGACACGACCAGCAGGGTTCCCCGCTCGATGGCCGCGGAGCCGCCTTCTGGGTCAGTCACGGGCCCCTCTAAAAAGACTCGAGCAACGCTTGCTTCTGTCGCGACCCCAAACCACGGAGACGACGGTTCTCGGCTATCCCGAGATCTTCGAGAAGGCGCTTTGCCTTGATCTTGCCCATGTGCGGCATCGAGACAACGACCGCACTCACCTTGATCCCGCCAACAAGCTCGTTTTCGTCGGCACGATCGAACACATCAGCCAGCGACAGGGAACCTGTCTTGAGCAGCTGTTTCAGCTCGGCACGGACCCGTCGCGCCTCGCCGGCGCGCTGCAACGCTGCGGCCCGTTGCTCATCGGTCATCTTGGGTAGTGGCACGGTGTGCTCCTCGCCTGGATCTGTAAGCGGACTCTATCAATGCCGATGCGATCAGAGAGGTATCTTCGCTTGGGCGGCAATGTCGGCGGCAGCCGCAACCGGATCTGGCGCCGCGGTGATCGGCCGACCCACCACCAGCCAATCGGCGCCGCGTTCGATCGCGGCGGCGGGTGTCATCACACGTCGTTGGTCAGTTGCCGCGGCTCCGTGGGGCCGCACCCCTGGCGTCACTTTGAGAAGCTCGGGCGCAACGGTGGCGACAACCGCAAGCTCCTGGGGTGAGCAGACAATCCCTTCGCAGCCGGCTTTGGCAGCAACCCGCGACATCTTCGAGACCATCTTGCCCGGTGTACTCGCCATCCCCAGCGCAGTCAGGTCTCTTTCTTCGAGGCTGGTCAGCACGGTGACTCCGAGGATGCCCCCGTAACCGTTGGAAGTCTCACTGAGCCCCTCGATAGCGGCGCGCAACATGGCCTCACCACCGGAAACATGAGCGGTAACCCACCTAACCCCAAGACGGCCCAAGCGCCGTGCGGCGGCACCTACCTGGCTGGGGATGTCGTGGAGTTTGGCGTCAGCAAACACCGGCTTGCCGAGGTCAACTAGCGCGGTCGCGACACCAGGTCCAGCGCCATAGAGGAGGCCAAGACCGACCTTGAACGCACCGACATGAGGGGCGACCCGCTTGGCCAAGCGAACTGCGTCTTCAGCTGTAGCCAAGTCCAGGGCCACGATGATCGGGTTCTCATTCACCATGGTTCGGCTGCTCCGATCAGTTCAGTGACGTCGTTGACGCCGTGTCGTTTCATGTATCGCCGTAGCTGGGCGATGATGCGATTACCGATCTGCGGGTTCGCAAAGTGGGCCGTGCCGACGTCTACAGCCGACGCCCCGGCAAGGAAGAACTCGACCACATCATCTCCGTTGCTCACTCCCCCGCTTCCGATAATGGGAAGTCCCGGTATAGCTTGGCTGACTTCCCATACACAGCGCAGCGCTATCGGCTTGATAGGGGTCCCAGAGTATCCACCAGGAGATGTTGGCAACCGTTTTCGGCTGCTGGGGCTGAGACGACGCGCGACTCGACGCTTGATACATCGATGCTCCTTCCTTTCCGGCCTCACAGGACCGGTCCTAAAGGTTGGTCGTTTTCCTGGTGCTAGCCAGCGCGGTCGGCACTAGAATTCGACGATAGCAAGCCAGCACGCATAATCAGCTCCAAACTGAGACGACGGACGGCTACTTGGGTGCGGGTTCTTCGATAAGCTTGGAAAGGACCCCGTTGACAAAAGCACCACTGCGCTCGGTTGAGAAGCGTTTCGCCAAGTTGACGGCCTCGGAAACGACAACGCCGACCGGCGTGTCCCCAAGACGGAGCTCGTAAAGGGCGAGGCGAATAATGTTTCGATCAACCGCGGGCATACGTTCGATCCTCCACCCGGTGGCAGCGTCGGTAATTGCCTGGTCGAGTTGAGGCCGTTGCGCCCACGTGCCGTCGACGTACCGTTGCGCCCTGCCCGACAAACCGGTGCCAGTCGGATCGGATCCTGTCATGTCGGCGGCGTACAGAGCGCTGAGCGCTTGATCTCTGGCGGATGCTTTGCTCACGAAATCCGCGTGATGTAGTCGCCGGTGCGAGTGTCGATCTTGAGGATGTCGCCCTGCTCCACAAAGAGTGGAGCCTGCACAATCAAACCCGTCTCCATCGTGACCGGTTTCGTTGCCCCGGACACGCGGTCACCCTTGACGCCTGGTTCTGCGTAGGTGACCTCGAGTTCAACCGAAGCCTGCAGATCGATTCCGATCGGGTTGCCCTCGAAGATGGGGAGCTGCACGGTCATACCCTCGCGCAGATACGGTGCGGCGTCGGTTACCAAAGCTTCGGCCACCGCCATCTGCTCGTACGTCTCGCCGTCCATGAAGTGATAGCCCATGTCGTCGCTGTACAGGTACTGGAACTCGCGGCGGTCGATCTTGGCGTCCTGGACGTTCTCTCCGGCGCGGAAGGTTCGCTCCGCAACTGACCCAGTGTCGAGGTTGCGCAGTTTCATCTTCACGAAGGCCTTGCCCTTACCCGGCTTGGTGTGCTGGTGGTCGACGACCTGGAATAGGCCGTCGGGGAGGTTGAGCGCCATGCCGGCGCGAACATCGTTGGTTGAGATCATGCTTCTAGGCCTTTTTCTGATTTGGTGAGGACTTCATGGCCCGACTCGGTCACTGCCACCATGTCCTCGATGCGAATACCGCCAAAGCCAGGAACGTAGACGCCCGGCTCGACGGTGACAACATGGCCAGGTGCCAAAACGTCGTCAGACTTTGGCGCAACTCGGGGTCCTTCGTGGATCTCGAGGCCGACACCGTGGCCCGTGCTGTGGACAAAGAGGTCTTCGTAATCGTACTTGCGCAGCACTGCACGACACGCTTCATCGACTTCGTGGCCCGTCACCCCCGGCTTTATCGCCTCGATGCCGGCCTCCTGCGACTCCAGTACAGCTTGGTACATTCTCTTGATTTCGGGGTCGATCTCTCCTTGTAGCCATATTGTGCGTGACATGTCCGAGTGATAACCATCCACCGTGCACCCGTAGTCCAGCAGCAGCAGCTTGTCGCCGAGCGGATCGTTAAGCGACAGGTGATGTGGGAGCGCCGCATTGGCCCCCGCGGCGACGATCGGCGGCCAATCCGCCTGCCTGCCCCCAGCGTCACGCATGGCACCGATCAGTTCCCAGCCAAAGTTGCCTTCTGTGTCGATGCCCGCCGCCAGCGAGCGCACGCTGTCGAACGCTCGATCACCGGCGCGGGCTGCTTTAGCCAGCGACTCCACCTCGCCGGCGTCCTTGATCTCGCGGAGGCCTTCCACGATGCCCTTGGTCGGGACAAGATTCGCCGAGGTTTTCGCTTTGAGACCGTGGACGAACGACCAACGCACATCTGGCGATTCGAGACCGACGCGGTCGTGCCCGACCAACTGGCCGGCGAGCACATCCTCAAGACCGGCCCGATACACCTCGAGCTCGGCACCGTCGATCTGGGTCATGAGACGTTCGCCCAACTCGCCGTAGCGCCCGTCGGTGATGAACACGAACCGTTCGTCGGAGACAAAGATGAAGCCGTTGCTTCCGGTGAATCCGGTCAGGTACCGGATGTTGGGGAGAAACGTGATGAGTAGCGGATCTTCGAGACGCTCGCGGAGGCGAGCTATTCGCTGGTTGTACACGGTGGTTCCTCTTGGTCTCGGGATGCCTACGACGCGACGATACACGAGCTAGCGGTCATCACTGCTACCGGGCGCCGGCCTCGATTGCGGCCAAACCTACGTTGATCAGATCTGCGCCAACGTGTCGTACGACCGGAGTGCCAAAGTCCTCGAGCAAGACCATCCGCAGGCCCGCCGCGTCCCGCTTTTTGTCACGATTCATCAAGAGAGCGACCTGCTCTGCATCCACCTGGGGCGCCACGACCGGCAGACCGATTGCGGCGATGATCTCCGTTTGCCGTGCGGCATGGCGGAATCCGAGCATCTCCTCGGAAATCTTCCCGGCGGCGACCATGCCGATAGCAACAGCATCACCATGGGAAATGCCGGCGGCGATCTCGATAGCGTGACCGATCGTATGGCCGTAGTTCAAGATGGCGCGCAGACCCTTCTCCCTGAAGTCGGTGGTGACGGCGCGCACTTTCACCGCAATGGCGGCAGGCACGACAATGTCGAGCGAGACCTCGAGCCCATTCTTCTCGTACTCGGCCAGGATCGAGTGGTCTGCGATAAACCCTGCCTTGACCGTCTCTGCCGCTCCTTCCCGGCGCAACTCCGGTGACAGTGCATCGAGTACATCGAGGTCGACAATCACGCGAGCCGGATGGCGGAAGACTCCCGCAAGATTCTTGCCACCCACATTGACACCCGTCTTGCCACCGATGGACGCATCAACGGCGCCGAGGAGCGTCGTCGGGAGGTAGGAGACTTCGACACCCCTCAGATAGGTCGCAGCGGCAAAACCGGCAAGATCGGTGAGAGCGCCTCCCCCGACGCCGACGACCAGGTCGTCACGTGTGAAGCTAAGCGAATTGAGCCACTCGTAGACGCGTTCCACAGTTGTGAGATTCTTGGCCGCTTCGCCATCTGGCAGGACCCTGACCTCGGCGCTGCTGGCCCCGGCAGCTCGCGCCTGTGCGGCAATGTCCGCAGCGAGATGAGACACCGACGGTTGGGTGAGGACTGCGATATTCGCTGCAGTCTCCCCTATCAGATGGGCGGCCGTCCCTAGACCACGACCGATGCGAATCTCACAGCGACGACCGTTGCCACCGTCAATTACGTGGTTGGCGATGCTGGTCATCGCCGACGCTCTTTGGGCCTGCAATCAGTGCGACGTACCACTAGAAATCCGTGACGTGTTTTCGATAGGCATCGACCGCGCCGCGTAACTCGGCGACCGTATCGCCACCGAACTTGCGCTGCACCTCGTTCGCCAATGTGAATGCAACCATCTGTTCGCCAACAATCGCCGCCGCCGGTACTGCACATACATCGCTGCGCTCCCGGAACGCCTTCTCAGCCTCTTTGGTGACAACGTTGACGGTATCGAGTGGTCGCATCACCGTCGAGATTGGCTTCATCGCGGCTCTGATCCTGACAACATCGCCGATGGTCATGCCACCTTCGAGTCCGCCGGCGCGGTTGGTCTTCCTCGAAAAGCCAGTGTTGTCGTGATAGATCTCGTCGTGAGCGGACGATCCCGGCGTGGCCGCCATTTCGTACCCATCGCCAATCTCGACGCCCTTGATGGCCTGGATCGACATCATTGCCTCGGCGAGCGCAGCATCGAGCCGTCGATCCCAGTGGACATGAGAGCCGAGCCCTACCGGGAGCCCGTAGGCGAGGACTTCGAATACGCCGCCCAGCGTATTGCGATCCTCTTTGGCAGCCTCTATGGCCGCGATCATGGCCGCGGCGCCGGTTTCGTCCAAGGCGCGGACGGGCGAAGCATCAATAGTCTCCTGATCTGCAGGCGTTGGCATGACGACACGCCCAACCGCGGCGCTGCCTATCGCGACAACATGGCTCACCAGCCGCACGTCTATTTCCGCAAGCAACAGCTTCGCCAAGTAGCCGACAACGGTCCTGGCTGCAGTCTCTCTTGCTGAGGCTCTCTCCAGTATGTCGCGGGCATCTCGTGTGTCGTATTTGATCATCCCGGCGAGGTCGGCGTGGCCGGGACGAGGTGTCTGCAGCGGGCGCCGGCTCGTGCCCTCGGTGGCAGACATCTCTTCCTGCCACTTTGGCCATTCGGTATTGCGGATAACGATGGCGACCGGGCTGCCCAGAGTCTTACCAAACCGAACCCCACCCATTATCTCTATCTCATCTTTTTCAAGCGCCATGCGACGGCCGCGACCGTAACCGAGCCGGCGGCGCGCCAGTTCCTTGCCAAGACCACCCGCTGCCACAGGCAAGCCGGAAGGTAGGCCTTCAACGATGGTCACGAGACCTGGTCCGTGGGATTCACCCGCTGTTAGAAATCGAAGCATGACGCCCGATAGTAGGCCGGTCTAGAGCGAGGCAGCCACATCGCCAGAGCGTGAAGAGGGCAAAAAAAGAGAGCGAAGGGCCTCGCGGCCCTTCGCTCAAAAGGGGTTGGAATCGGGTAGCGCCCTAATCCCGGTGACTATTCCCCCCACCATGAGAAGTCACGCCCCGTGTGCATCCGCTCACATTTCTGCTTTGCGAATAAGCGCATCATAGGCTCGAAGGGCACTAGCCCCAAGAACCCCCTTAGGAGGCTCTGAGGTACCAATCGGCGAGCTGTTCGCCCCAGATCAGCGCAATCCATGCACCGAGGACAAGGTAGGGCCCATACGCAAATTTGGCATCTCTGCCCTTGCTCGTGAACACCAAGAGCAATATCGATGCCACACCACCGAGCAGTACCGCAAGCACGGTCCCGATCATCAGGATGTCCCAGCCCAAGTAGCCAAGAAACAGTCCAAGCAACAGAGCCAGCTTGACATCACCCATCCCGAATCCGCCGCGGGCGATCAGGCCAACCACCAAAAGGATCAGGAAGTAGACGGCTCCCCCCAACAGACCCCGCACCAGCGAGCCGAGCTCGCCGTCCACAAGAGATCCGATGGCCAAAAGCGCGGCGCCGGCGCCGAGCGCAGGGAACAGGACCCGGTTCGGGATGAGCTGATGGTCCAGATCTATTAGTGCGATGCCGAGTGTTGCCGCCCCGAATACCAGAAAGGCTGGAAGTAGAGCCCAGCTGTCTACGGATCGAGTTACCAACCATCCGTACGCACCACCAGCCAATACCGCGGCAACCCACCACCATGACGGCCTGATGTGGGGCTCCACTTCCATGCGGGGTGGGATCAATCGTGCCAGCGCAATGGCAACAGCGCCTGCGGCCAACCCGCCGCACATCGCAACGACCGCCAGAACGATTGACGCATTGGTAGAGACGAGATCCAAGTTCTCTCCTAGTAATTCGGTCCGCTATTTCGAGCGGTCGGCCAACTCCTGTTCCGCAGCACTGCGGAACACACAGGCATCGACTTCGATCCCGGTCCAGATGGCGAAACTGCCGACTGCTTGACCAACCAGCATGTCGAGACCCTCGGCCACCGGTTGGCCCCCAGCCCGCAGAGCCGTCACCGATGGCGTCGTATTGTCGCCATATGTCATATCGAGCAGACCTACGGCTAACTCAAGGAGATACTCGGGAAGCGTCTCACCGTGCATACCGAGCGAAGTGGCGTTGACCACCACGCCGGACGGCGGTTGCTCACCCCACGCAATCACCCGGGCGTCGGTTCCGACCCGGTCCACAGTTGCCTGAGCTGCCTCAGGGCGACGGGCGACCACATAGATGTCGTGGCCCTCGAGCGCGACCTGGGCGGCGGCCGAAGCTCCCCCGGCCCCAAGGATGATCACAGGGACATCAACCGGCAGTTCGCTGGATTCCCACGCAGCTCGGATGCCACGGATGTCGGTGTTGTCGCCACGAAGTTTCCCCCTGGCCATGGTCAAGGTATTCACCGCACCGGCTCGTGCTGCTTCCTGGGAGATCTCATCGCACAGTTCGTACGCAACCAGTTTGTGCGGCATGGTGACGTTGGCGCCGTGCAGGTTCCCGGCTCGCATCGTAGCCACGCCTTCGAGAAACCCGTTGTGATCGACTTCGTAGGCTGAGTAGTCCCCGTAGAGACCAGCCGCGGCAAGCGCGGCAGTGTGCATGGCGGGAGACAACGAGTGCTTGACCGGGCAACCGAAGATTGCCAGTTTCACGGGGTCAGAACTCCGGCTTCCTTAGCCTCAGCCTTCTTCTGATTGTGCTCTTCTAGCGTCTCGCTAAAGCCGTGCGTACCGTCGCTATTGACAAGCACGTAGTAGAAGAAACCGGTGTCCGCTGGATTCGCGGCAGCTTCAATCGAGGCCAAACGTACCCCACCGATCGGCGTTGGCGGCAGGTCTGGGTAGAGATAGGTGTTGTAGACGCTGTCGACCCTGGTATCGGCAGTGGTTACCTCACCGCTGTTCACACCAAGTGCGTAGATAATCGTCGCGTCGATCTGCAGGGCTATCCCGGCCTCCAAACGGTTGGTGATGACCGAGGCAATGATGGGACGCTCTTCGTCGAGCTTTGCTTCCTTTTCGATCAGAGAGGCGATGATCAACCCGTCGTACGCTTCGAGGCCGAGATCTTCGAGCACGCTCCAGTCCATACCTGAGACTCGCTTCGCCAGAGTGTCAACCATCGTGCCCACGATCTCAGACGGACTCGCATCGACTCGGAACTCGTAGGTATCGGGAGCAAGCAGGCCTTCCCAACGGATCAAGTCGTCGTAACCGTCTGGCGCCTTGGCAGGCAGGTATGGCGAGTCAACCGTTCCGTTGGTCAAGGGGGCCGCAAGCTGCTCGACCGTGTATCCAGTTTGCACAGCCAACGAAGCCAGCACCTCTTCGATCCCGAGTCCTTCGATAACCGTAACCCGTCGGACGTCAGCGGGCGCCGGACCTTCCACCAGAACATCTATCAACTCGTCGGTCTCTGTCCCTGTGACCAGTAGATAGGCACCGGCCTTCAGCTGGTCGGCAACTCCTCTGGAGCGGACTGCGTTTTCAAACTCACCTGCATCTCCAATGACACCGTCGTCGACAAGCCTGGCGGCTATCGAGCTCGCGGTGGAACCGGCCGCTATCTCAACCTCGACCTCAAGACCCGCCTCGACCGCGATGGTGCCGGTCGATTCGTTGGCGATACCGGAGCCGAGGCCGCGGGCGATGGAAGTCAGCGCAACAAAGCTCACAACGATCACGATGGCGACTGCAAACACTTGGATCAGCCGGACCTGCCACGAGCTGGTGCGTGGAGGTTGGTACTCAGGAGTCATGCGGTGGCCTCGAGTCCAGATAGCCCTGCAGCATCAGGGCAGCCGCAACCTTGTCGATGGTCTCTCGTCGCTTCCGACGCCGCATTCCGCCCTCGATCAGAGCCGATTCCGCTTGCACCGTTGTGAACCTCTCATCAAAGAAAGAGATATCGCAGCCAGTTGCTTCACTGACTGCGGTACCAAGCTCTCTGGCCTTGACTGCGGCCGGACCCTCCTTGCCGGAGAGGGAAGTCGGTAGTCCGACAACGACAGTCTCTACTTCGTACTCTGCGCACAGTTCTTGGATCGCGGCGATTGCGTCGCCGGCTCTCTTGTCAAGAACCAAGTGCGGTTGCGCGATCATACCGATGGGGTCGGATAATGCGACGCCTATCCGACGTTCACCGGGATCGAGACCAAGAACACGGCCCAGAGTCATACTCCTTGCAGCGCAAGTCTGGCTGCATCTCGGGCAACCACAAGGGCAGCCTCTATCTCGTCACCTTTCGGTCCGCCAGCCTGCGCTAGCTCAGGATCACGGCTTCCGCCGCCACCGACCGCCCTCGCCGCGACGGCTGTGATCTCGCCTGCCGATACGCCTGCGGCGACTAGGTCTTCCGTGGCAAAAGCAAGCAGCGCCGCCTTGCCTGCCGTATTCGAGCCAAAGACACCGATTCCCGATGAGATCCGCTCTCTGATCTGGAAGGCCAGAGCGCGTAGCTCGTCGGGCGATGCCCCCGGCTGGTTCACGACCACAAGCGTATGTCCATTGTGTTCCTCAGCATCATCAAGGACACTGCCGGCAGTCTCGCTGCGTTCCTTTGCCTCGAACTCGGAAATCCGCTCTTCCTGATCCTTGATACGCAGGGTTAGGTTGCGGGCCGCCTCGACAACACCGGTCTCTTGCACCCGCAGCATCGAAGCGGTGCTGCGGAGCTCATTTCGGATGCCTATCAGATGCTCGTACCCGGCGACGCCGGTGAGAGCCTCAACCCGCCGCGTGTTGGCAGCAACCGAACCCTCCGAAACCAATACCAGGGGACCAATCTGGCCGGTGGTGTGGACATGGGTCCCCCCACAGAACTCCGTTGAATAGTCCCCTGTCTTGACCACGCGAACCCGGTCGCCGTACTTGTCCCCGAAGAAAGCGAGTGCACCCATCTTCTCCGCCTCACCCTTTGAGGTTTCAATGGTGGTCACGTTGGCATTCTCCACAATCCGTTCGTTGACGGTTTGTTCGATCCCAAGCAGTTCATCGGGCTCAACCGCCTTGAAATGACTGAAATCGAAGCGAAGGCGATTCTCGGCCACCAACGAGCCTTCTTGGTGAACATGCTCCCCAAGAACCTCGCGCAGTGCCCAATGAAGCAGATGGGTGCCGCTGTGATTCTTGCGGATCCGCTCACGCCGGGTGCGCTCTATCGATGTCTCAGCGTCTTGGCCGACCTGGACATGACCGGCTTTCACAATGCCGCGATGACCGTGCACGCCGGGAATGGCCAGCTGAGTGTCATCCACCTCGATAATCCCGGTCTCGGTCTTGATAATGCCGGTATCACCAACCTGGCCTCCCGATTCCGCATAGAAAGGTGTGCGGTTGAGGAACATCTCGACTTCCTGGCCTTCTTCGGCCCGTTCGATCGGTTCACCCTCCCGAATCAGCGAGAGCACCCGAGCCGTCCCGGCTTCTGCGTCGTAGCCGATGAAGTCCGTACCGTCGAGACCCCTGACCAGGACTCGGTACTCATCGCTGATATCAGCCGCTCCGCCACTCTTGTAGTTGGCTCGTGCCTGTTCCTTTTGGGCGTTCATCATGTGCTCGAACTCGTCAAGATCAAGGCGGAACCCACGCTCGGCCAGAATCTCCTCAGTCAGTTCTCTGGGGAAGCCATGAGTGTCATGGAGCTTGAAGGCGACCTCGCCGGCAAGCGTTGCGCCATCGGACAACGGCTCCAGAGCCTCATCAAGGAGGCGATGGCCGGACTCGAGGGTGCGACGGAAACGTCCCTCTTCTCGATCTGCCATCTCCAAAATGGCGTCCCGCTTGTCAACCAGGTCCGGGTACGCAACTCCCATCGCGTCGATGGTGGCATTGATTAGTACCGGCATGATGTTGTCCTTGGCCCCGAGCACAACGCCGTGCCGCACTGCTCTGCGGAGGAGCCGGCGCAGCACGTAGCCACGGCCTTCGTTGGAAGGAACAACTTTGTCGGCGATAAGGAAGGTCACTGCCCTGCCGTGATCACCGAGAATGCGCAGACTGACATCGCTGCGCTCCTCGGATTCAAAACGCACTCCGGTTGCCTCTTCGGCGGCGGCGATGACCCGACGGATTTCGTCGGTCTTGAAAACACTGTCGACACCCTGCAAAACGGTGGCAAGGCGCTCGAGGCCGGCTCCGGTATCGATGTTCTTGGCGGGGAGGTCGCCGACCACGTGGTACGGCTCATCCTGGACGTTCTGCATGAAGACCAGATTCCAGATCTCCATGAAGCGTTCGTCATCGACTTCCGGTCCGCCATCCGCCCCGTACTCTGACCCTTTGTCGAAGAAGATCTCGGACGACGGTCCACACGGACCAGGGACGCCCATTTGCCAGAAGTTGTCCTTGTCCAGGCGTTGCAGCCGCTTGGGGTTGATGCCAACCTTGTCGATCCAGATTTCCGCTGCTTCGTCGTCGGAGGTGTGCACCGTGAACCAGAGACGCTCGGGGTCAAGACCGAATCCCTCGGTGACGAGGTCATACGCCCATGGAATCGCCATTTCCTTGAAGTAATCCCCGAATGAGAAGTTGCCGAGCATTTCGAAGAAGGTGAGGTGGCGAGCCGTGGTACCCACTATGTCGATGTCAGCTGTGCGTCCACACTTCTGCACGCTGACTGCACGCAAATAGGGAGGGGTCTCTTCCCCAAGCAGGTACGGCTTGAAAGGCACCATGCCGGCCACGGTCAGCAACAACGTGGGATCAATCGGAATCAGAGATGCGCTGGGCACCACTGTGTGATTGCGTTCAGCGAAGAACGACTCAAATGTCTTGCGGATTTCTTGACTATTCATGGAGCGGAACAATAGCGGCGCCGACTACCCACCTGTCTCGAGTAGAGCGGCACACCGTGTCGCCACATCTGCCAACGCGACCTCCTGGCCGACGCCGGTATCAAGGAGTTTCACCTGGGCCGTTGCCGTTTCCCATTCGGTGTCTCCAATGATGAGCGCAATGCGGTGACCGCGACGGTCGGCGTACTTCATCTGTGCGCCAAGTTTCCGGGGTTCGGGGTAGAGCTCCACCGACATGCCTTGCTTGCGGAGTTGCTCCGCAAGCGCCAGGTAGTCGTTGAGCCGTTCCTTTGCGAAGAACGGAACGAAGATGTCCGCCGTGGCACCACGATCATCGACGAGTTCCAGTTCCTCCATGGCGGCGATGAGACGGTCGACGCCTAGCGAGCCGCCAATGCCGGGTAGCTTCTGTTTGGTGTACTGCGAGGCCAGGTCGTCGTAGCGGCCGCCTGAGCACACGCTCCCGATCCCCGGGAGGTCGTCCAGGAAGGTCTCGAAAACGGTCCCCGTGTAATAGGCAAGACCACGGGCGATGCTGACATTCAGGCGGATGCGATGCTCCTCTACTCCAGCAGCACGCACTCCCGCAAGGACTGTCTTGATGGCACCGAGACCGGCGACGGCCTGCGGCGAGTCACCGACAATCGGCGGCAAAGCAGCTATCAGCTCGTCGTTGGTTCCTTCTAACTCGGCCAGGGCAAGAATCGCATCAGCCTGGTCCTGACTGGCACCTGCTGCTGCGTAGATCTCGGCACGCACGCCGTCACCACCGATCTTGGCCAGCTTGTCGAGCGAGCGGAGCACTGCACCTGCCTGGTTGCTCAGTCCGAGCTTGTCAAGAAGACCGTTGAGCAGATCGCGGTTATTGAAGTGGATCTGAAACTCGGAGAGATCGAGGGCAGCAAATAGGTCATGCACCACAACCAGCGTCTCGATGTCGGCGACAAGGCTCTCGGTGCCGATCGTGTCGAAATCAAATTGAACGAACTCCCGATAGCGCCCTCGCTGGGTGTTCTCTCCTCGCCACACCGGTCCGACGTGGTACCGCTTGAACGGAGTGCCGATCTTGCCGACGTGTTGGGCTGCGAACCGGGCCAATGGCACCGTGAGGTCGAACCGCATCGCCACATCGCGCCCACCGTTGTCCTTGAAGCGGTACATCTGCCGGTCGCTCTCCTCGCCTCCCTTGCCAAAGAGGATCTCGCTGTACTCGAGGACCGGCGTATCGATAGGTGAATAGCCAAAGGACCGACAGACCTTGCGGGCGAGGTCGATGACCTGTTCCCGAGCTGCCATTGTCACCGGCAGGTAGTCACGAAAGCCTTTGAGAGTGCGTGGTTCGATGATGCTCATGGTCGGGCCTCCGGGTCCGATTGCACCGCGTCTGCGGCTGTGTCGAGAAGCTTGGCGACGCCGCGCAGTCCTGAGTTTGCGAGATTGCGTGGGGTGATTCTCTCTTTGGCCTTACGCATCTCGTTTGCCAGATAGGTAAACAGCCCTACCGACGCCGCGGCGCCCATGATGAACCAACGGATTCTCATAAACATGATGACTACTTCCGTGTGCGCTTGCCAAGTCTGGCATCAATATCGGCAAGACGCTCTCTGAATCTCGCCTCGTGACCGTGCTCTCCTGGTTCGTAGACGGTCGCGTTGACCGCCTCATCCGGCAAATACTGCTGAGCCAGCACGCCGCTCGGGTCGTCGTGCGGGTAGAGGTAGCCGACACCGTCGCCTAGTGCCTTCTGTCCCTCCATCGCCGCACTCCGCAGGTGGGGTGGAACGGTGGACCCTGGCGTTGCCTCCAAAAGCTCTCGTGTCTTGCCCATTGCTTTGGTGATCGAGTTGGACTTTGGGGCAACGGCCAAATAGAGGGTGGCATGGGAAAGCGCATAGGCACCTTCCGGCAGACCGATCAGCTCAATCGCCCGGAACGCATCTGTCGCCACTCTGAGCCCATTGCTGTCGGCGAGGCCAATGTCCTCGGAGGCCAGAATCACGAGACGTCGGGCGATGAACTTGGGGTCCTCCCCTGCTTCAATCATCGTGTGCAACCAATACATCGCGGCGTCTGGGTCGGACCCGCGCACACTCTTGATGAAGGCCGAAATGACGTCGTAGTGCCGATCCCCGCCTTTGTCGTATCGGATCACCCGTCTTTGCAGAGCCTCGGTCACATCAGCGACTTCGACGATGGTACGTCCTGATCCCCGCACGATCGCGGCGGCCACATCCAGAGTGTTGAGGGCGAGACGGGCGTCCCCGCCAACCCGCTCAGCGATGACATCGGCAACACCTTCGGCGACTGCAACGTCCTCACCAATGCCGCGCATTGCATCGCTGCAGGCTGCACCGATCACACCGACGATGTCTTCCGGTTCCAGCGCTTCGGTGCGAAAAACGGTGCATCTGGAGATCAGCGGCGAGTTGACCTCAAAGAACGGATTCTCGGTGGTCGCCCCCACCAGCACAATCGTTCCATCTTCGACACCGGGGAGCAGTGCATCCTGCTGTGACTTGCTAAACCGATGGATTTCGTCGAGGAACAGCACGGTGCGGCCGAGATCGTCTTCGAGACGCTGCCGGGCGGTTGCCAGGATCGCTCTGACATCCTTGACTCCTGCTGAGGTAGCCGAAAGCTCGGCGAATCGAGCGTGGGCCGCCTTGGCGGTGAGCCTAGCGAGGGTGGTCTTGCCGGTTCCCGCCGGACCCCACAAGATCAGCGAGGTGGGGCGTCCTGAGTCGAGTAGTGCCCGAAATGCCGTCCCCGGGGCAACGAGATGCTTCTGTCCGGCCACCTCATCAAGAGAGCGGGGACGCATTCTGGCTGCCAACGGTGCGGCAGTGAAGCGACGGTCTTGACGCTCTGCAGCGAACAGATCGTCCTGCGACGTCATGTGGCGGAGGTCGGGTCGGCCCAGTCTGCCTTCACCTCGGGTCGCACGTCGATACCGAGTTCCTGAAGCTGTAACTCTTCCACAACCCCAGGCGCACCCGTGAGCGGGTCGGCACCGGTCTGGGTCTTGGGGAAGGGCATGACCTCACGAATGTTCTGTTCGTTCTGCAGGATCGAGACAAATCGATCTACCCCGATCGCAAAGCCAGCGTGGGGCGGCGTGCCATACCGCAGCGCTTCCAGGAACCACCCAAACCGATCTTCCGCTTGTTCGGCGGAGATGCCAAGGATTTCGAACACCTGGGCCTGCAATTCTGGATCATGGATCCTGACGCTCCCAGAACCAAGCTCGGCGCCGTTGAGCACCATGTCATAGGAACGCGAGACTGCCGTTGCTGGTGAACGACGCATCTCATCGACATCGAGAGGGGCAGTGAACGGGTGGTGCGCCGCCACAAAGCCACCGTCAGCGGTTCTCTCGAAAACCGGGAAATCAACAACGAACAGAAACTCAAGCGTTTCGTGGTCATCCGGGCGCCCCAGACTGAGACGGAGGTCTCCAAGCACGGACGCAGCCTTCTCGATCTCATCCGCAATGATCAGAAGGGCATCACCAGGATTGCCTCCCATTGTGGCCGCAATCCCAGCCAGCTCGGCGTCGCTGAGGAACTTCGCCACCGGTGAGCGGAGGCTGCCGTCCTCCTCAACCACCATCCAGACAAGGCCCTTGGCTCCGAGGTCCTGGGCCTGCGCCACCAGCTTGTCGAACCCGGCACGAGAGAGGCCCTGATTGCCAGCGTTGATACCGCGCACAGTCCCACCATCAGCGAGCGTCCCGGCAAAAGCGCGGAACTCGGACTCGGCAAACACCTCGTCAAGGTCAACGATCTCCATACCAAAGCGGGTATCTGGCTTGTCTGTCCCGTATCTCGCCATGGCATCGCCATACGTCATCCGGGGAATCGGGCGGGGAATGTCAATACCGCGTACGTCTTTGACGACGCGGGTCACAATCGCTTCCAGGGTGTCGAGGACATCTTCCTGGTCCCAGAACGAACCCTCGAGATCGAGTTGGGTGAACTCAACTTGGCGGTCTGAGCGAAAGTCCTCGTCTCGATAGCAGCGTGCCACCTGGTAGTAGCGCTCGACGCCGGCCACCATCAGCAGTTGCTTGAACAGCTGCGGCGACTGCGGCAGAGCATAAAACTGGCCCGGCCGCAGCCGGCTGGGAACCAGCATATCGCGGGCACCCTCGGGTGTTGACACGACAAGCGTCGGAGTCTCCACCTCGAGGAAGTTGAGGTCATCGAGAACGTGGCGCATGGCTCGAATCGCGGTAGAACGCGAACGCAGATTGTTGGCCATCCGATCGCGACGCAGGTCGAGGTAGCGATACCGCAACCGGCGTCCCTCATCTGCGTCGAACCGCTCATCTATCTGAAACGGCAGCGTGTCGGCGCTGGACAGGACCTCGAGCGAGGTGACCCCAACTTCGATTTCGCCGGTCGGCATGTCAGGGTTGATGGTGCCGTCGGGCCGGGGCCGGACCACGCCTTTGATCATGATGCAGTATTCGTTGCGGAGACTTCGCAGCACCTCGTCGCTGGCCGGCGCCTCGTCAGGATTGAGGACGACCTGCACATGACCCGAGGCATCGCGTAGATCAACGAACACAACGCCACCGTGGTCACGTCTTCTTGCTATCCAGCCGGCGAGATGGACCTCAGAGCCGACATCGCTGGAGCGGAGGATGCCTCCGTGAGTATTCCTGTACTTCGTCATTGTTTCCTCTTTGCAAGTTGATGCACCTCACCGACCCCTTTGTCAAAGATCAGCCAGGAAGGGATTGGTGAGGCGTTCGCGCGAGATCGTAGTCGCCGGACCGTGCCCGGGGAGAACCGTCGTCTCGTCGTCAAGTGTGAGCACCCGCTGCTTCATCGACTGCATCAGGGCTCCATAGTCGCCGCCAGGAAGGTCGGTACGCCCGATGGATCCAGCGAAGAGTTGATCGCCAGAGAACAAAAGACCCTCATCGGCAACGTGGAAGCAGCAGTGCCCCGGCGTGTGGCCCGGCGTATGCAACACGCCAAAATCGATCCCGGCCAGTTCTAGGGCAAGGCCATCGCTGAGGTATTCCCAACTCTCCGGCGGTTCGAACCCGCCGTCAAGCCAGCCCGGCAGTGTGCCTCCGAACAGCGAACGTAGTTGCGCCATTGGATCTGCGGCCAGCCATTCATCATCCGGGTGCAGATAGGCTTTGACCTTCCACTTGTCGACCACCCCGGCAGCAGCACCGGCGTGATCGATGTGGGCGTGCGTTACCAAAAGAGCTTGCGGATAGAGATCGTTGGCGGCGAGGAGCGCTGCGATGCCCTCCAGATCGCCGGGAGCGTCAATCACAACGCACGGACCACCACGTTCTGGAGCGACCACGTAACAGTTGGTCTCGGCGAGCCACAGTGAACGGCTGTCAACAATCAGGGTCACTTCGCCTGCCCCTGCGGCACGAGACGATAGGCATCGAATACACCTTCGACACGTTTCGCTTCGGCGATCACCCGGTCCAGCTGCTGCGGATCGGAGAGCTCGACCTCAAAGCGGAGGATGGCGACACGATCACGTCCTGTCGCCGATGAAGCGGCTTGGATATTGCCGCCGTGATCCGAGATGACCTCAGTGACGTCACGCAGTAGGCGGGGACGGTCGAGCGCTTCGAGCTGGACCCAGGCGAAGAAGGAACCGGCGTAGTCGCTGTCCCAGCTGACTTCGATGATGCGTTCGGCTCTCTCGCCGAGAGCACCAATGTTGGCACAGTCGGTGCGGTGGACCGACACTCCCCTCCCGACGGTCACGAAGCCCATGATCTCGTCACCGGGAACCGGGGCGCAACAACGAGCCACTCGCACCAGCATGTCGTCCATACCTTCAACCCTGATGCCTCCGGTGGGGCGACGCTGCTGCGGCCGCACCGGCGGGCTGAGCAGGTCCTCGTTCTCAGAACCGATTCCGTGCAATCTCTCCAACCGGGAGACAACCGTAATTGGGCTGAGCCGACCATCGCCAACGGCCACGTACAAAGCGTCGACCTCGTGGAAGCCACATTCCTCTGCAACAGGCAACAGGGCTTCGTCCCGCTTGAACTTTTCCGCAGGCAGTGGAGACTTGCGCAGTGCTCTCACAATGGCGTCCTTGCCATCGTGCAAAGAAGTCTCGCGCCGCGCCCTCGTGTACCACTGGCGGATCTTTGTCGTAGCTCGCGGAGACTTCACAAACTCGAGCCAGTCCCGGCTCGGTCGAGCGTCGGCGGCTTTGGTTGTGATGATTTCCACGATGTCACCGGACTGCAACTCAGAACTCAGCGGGACAAGTTTCCCGTTTACTTTGGCTCCTACACAGCGATGGCCGACGTCGGTATGCACTCGGTAGGCGAAGTCAACGGGGGTACCGCCAAGTGGCAATACGTGCACGTTTCCCTTTGGCGTGAGAGCAAAGACTTCGTCGGCATAGAGGTCCAGTTTGAGGTGTTCCAGGAACTCTTTGGGGTTGGTCGATTCCTCCTGAAGGAAGCGCAGATCGGCAATCAGCTGGGGGTCGGTGGTGTTGTCGCCATCCTTGTAGCGCCAATGCGCGGCGATCCCGTATTCGGCGCGCGAATGCATGTCATGGGTCCGGATCTGTACCTCGAGCGGTTTGCCGTCCGGCCCTAGCACGGTCGTGTGCAAGCTCTGATAGAGGTTGAACTTCGGCATTGCGATGTAGTCCTTAAAACGGCCCTGGATCGGGGCCCACAAGGTGTGGACCTGACCGAGGACTGCGTAACAATCGCGTACCTCGTTGACGAGCACGCGGACCCCAATCAGATCGAAGATCTGCTCGAATTCCAACCCACTTGCCATCATCTTGCGATAGATCGAATATAGATGCTTGGGACGGCCGGTGACCGTTGCTTCGATGCCCTGCGCCGCCATCTCATCACGGATTTCGGCCATCACCTTCTGAACATCAGCACCGCGCTGCGGTGCCCGCCGTTTGATCAGATCCTCAAGCTCGGACATCCGTTTCGGATACAGCTGACGGAAACAGAGGTCTTCCATTTCGTGCTTGATCTCTTGTACCCCGAGACGATGGGCGAGGGGTGCGTAGACCTCGATTGTCTCCACGGCGATCCGGTGTCTCTTCTTCTCCGGCAGCGACTCCAAAGTGCGCATGTTGTGCAGCCGATCGGCAAGCTTGATCAACAGAACACGGATGTCTTTCGCCATCGCAATCGCCATCTTGCGGATCGTGGCCGCCTGGTGTTCCTCGCGAGACTCAAAACGAATGCGATCGAGCTTGGTAACACCGTCAATCAGTTGGGCTACCTCTTCGCCAAACTGCTCGGCAGTGTCTTCGAGGGAGATGTCGGTGTCTTCGACTGTGTCGTGGAGGATGGCCGCCACCAGTGTCGCCTCATCCATGCCGTAGCTGGCAAGAATCTCGGTGACGATGAGAGGGTGGGTTATATAGGGATGGCCGGAGCGGCGAGTTTGGCCGGCATGGGCATCGAAGGCGACCCTATAGGCCCTTTCGATCGTCGAGGTGTCTGCGCCCGGGTAATGCCGGTGAAACTCCTCTGTTATCTGCGCTAGGTGTATCTCTGGTTCGGTTTCAACCGTCTCAGGAAGCGCCATACCTCACCACTGCGTGGACATCGACGCCCCCGAGGCGCTCGCGGCCTCCGAGAAATGCCAACTCGGCCAGCACTGTAAACCCGACGACATGAGCGCCGAGAGCACGGATAAGGTCGGTCGATGCTCGGCCCGTTCCACCGGTGGCCAGCACATCGTCGACAACAAGCACGTTGTCTTCGGGGGTGGCGGCGTCACGGTGGACCTCAACACGGTCTGTGCCGTATTCGAGGTCGTAGACCTGGTGGTGGACATCATGGGGAAGCTTGCCCGGCTTGCGAACCGGGATGAACCCGGCCCCAAGTCGTAGCGCAATGGGTGCAGCGAAGATGAACCCGCGGGCTTCAACGCCAACGACTTTCGTTATGGCGGCGTCGCGAAACGGTTCGATCATTGCCTCGAGGGCATCGTTGAAAGCGCCGTAGTCGCCAAGCAGCGGGGTGATGTCCTTGAAGACAATGCCGGGCTCAGGGAAATCTGGAACATCACGGATAAACGAGCGCATCTTTGATTCAATCACTGTGTCATCCTACCGGCGTCGGCGCTGCTTGGGAGCACGGGGAGCAGCGCCCGTTGCTCGCTCTTCTGTTGCAGTCGCGGTGGCTGCTTCCGCCGCGGTCAACACGGTCTCCCCAGAGCGGCGTGCCACCCTGCGGTGCATCCGCTGCCACTGTGGTTCCCGCTCTTTCCACTCAGTGAGTAGCGGCGTGGCAACGAAGATGGACGAATACGTACCCGCGGCGATTCCGATGAACAGAGCTAGCGCGAATTCGCGCAATGTGGCTGCTCCCAAAAGATACGAGCCGACCAGCAGGAGGCTCCCGATCGGAAGCAGTGAGGTCAACGAGGTATTCAGCGACCGCATCAAAACCTGGTTCATCGAGAGGTTGGCAATCTCGGTGAAGGTGTGCCGACTCCCCAACTCGTGGACATTTTCTGTGATCTTGTCGAACACAACGACGGTGTCGTACAACGAGTAGCCGAGAATCGTCAGGATGGCGATGACTGTTGAAGGCGTCACCTCAAAGCCGATAATCGAGTACACACCAGCGGTGATGATGAGATCGTGGAACAAGGCAGCCAAAGCACCGGCGGCCATCTTCCACTCAAAGCGCCAGGTGATGAACAGGGCGACCACTATCAGGAATATGACCAGCGCTTCGATAGCCCGTCTGGTGATCTCCGACCCGAAGGTGGGGCCGACCGCGTCGATTGACGCATCATTGGGATCGATCCCGGCAACCGTCGCAACTGCGTCAAGCAACTCGTCTCGATCGGCAACAGTCAGTGCCTCAGTCTGGACCACCACGGTCTCGGTTTCGTCACGCTCGGTCCTGATCTGGACCCGCGCTCCGTCTTGACCGATGGCAGAAAGCCCATCGCGGAAGTCGGCTACTTCGGCAACCGCAACAATGGGCGCCTCAACGATCGTCCCTCCGGTGAAGTCGACGCTGCCGTCTAGCCCGCGCACCAGCAGCGACAGCAGCGATACTCCGATGAGTACAGCTGAGATGACGAAGAAGCGACGACGGTGCTGGACAAAATCGAATTCCGTTTCGCCGCGATAGAGATTGCGCCACAGGCTCATGCCGCCACCCCCTCTTCCGCAGGTCGACCCATGGCACCACGCATGCTCAGCGCTCCGCCCTCACCAAAGCGGCTTCGCACCAACAACGTTGCGAAGGGGCGGGTGAAGTAGTAGGCAACAAACACGTCGATCACGGTCGCCAAGCCCAAGGTGAGAGCAAAGCCCTTTACCGGACCGATGGCAAGCAACCAGAGGAGGACCGAGCCGACCAAGGTGACGGTATCGGCGGTCACGATCGTGTGGAAAGCACGCTTGAAGCCGTAATCAACAGCAGGTCGCAGCGCACGACCGCGGCGATGCTCTTCCTTTATTCGTTCGAAGAACACGATGTAAGAGTCGGCCGTAATGCCGACGGAAACGATGATGCCGGTAACACCGGCCAACGTAAGTGTCGTCCCCTGGAACTGGCCGAGCAGCACGATGATGCCGATAAGCAGCGAGCCAAAAACAGTGAAGCCAAGAACGGCGATGACACCAAGAATGCGGTAGTAGGCGATGAGTGCCAGAGCTACCAGGATTAGCCCGGCCAGACCGGCAAGGAGGCCGGCACGCAATGAGTCGGACCCGAGACTGGCGGAGACGGATCCCTCGCTCTCCCGCTCAAATGTCGTCGGCAGGGCACCGTAGCGGAGCACTGTTGCCAGATCCTCGGCCTCTTGCTGGGAGTCGCCGTCGCTGCCGAGGGTGATGATGACGTTGTCGGCGTCGAGCGCCTCACCAGCGGCAACATCCTGGGCGATCGACGGTGCCGAGATGACGCCTCCGTCGAGAACAATCGCCATCTGGCGTCGGACATCGCCATAGGTATACGTCGAGAGGACGGCGGTTGCTGCCTCAAACTTGTCGCCGCCTTCAGAAGTGAACGACGGGTCTACGGTCCAGCCGCCGCCGGCTCCGATTTGGACGCCGGCAAAGCCAGGGGTGGCTCCGGTTAGATCCGCACCGCTAAGGAATGCTGGCCCCAATGCGTAGTAGAGGCCGGCGTCATCGGTCAGATACACGGTCTTGGTGGGATCATCGACAAGGCTTAGCCCAGTCTCGGGATCGATGTCATCTGGGATCACCGGCGGTTGGGTTGTGGTTGTGGTCGTTGTCGTGGTAGTCGTGGTGGACTCCCCTGCACCGTCTTCGACAGGCGCCGCGGTGGTCGAGGTCAGCGACTCCGGCAGAGGCAATGTGCCGTCAAGGAATGCCGGGCTGATTACCTGGACATCAAGCACCGGACGGAAGGTGAGCTGACCGGTGGAACCGACCGCGGCCAAGGCACGTTCCCGATCCTCAACGCCAGGAAGCTGCACGAGGATGCGCCTGTCTCCCTGGACAGAAATCTCTGGTTCTTGGACGGCACCAAGGCTCTCGATGCGCTGGCGCATGGTTTGGACGGCCTGGTCGAGTACCGCTTCATCGACACCTTCCGGAGCTGCCAGCACGACAGAGAACCCGCCTTGAAGGTCCAAGCCGAGCTTGGGCTCCCAGCCGGCAGCGAACATGGCAGCTACAGAACCCCAGGCAAGGACAACAACGAGGATCACAGAGATCCAAAGGGGACGACGATTCACTCTGGTTTGTCTCCCAGCTTCTCTGCAATAGCTCGCACCGTAAGGCTCAGTTTCGTTCCGCCGCCAACGTCGATGATCGCTTCATCAGCATCGATGTGGGTGACCCGGCCCAGGATTCCTCCGATGGTTCTCACTTGGTCTCCTACCTCAATTGAGGTACGCAATTCCTTCATCTGCTTTTGGCGACGACGTTGCGGGAGGATGAGGGCGACGTAAAAGAGCCCGCCAAAGATGACGAGCGGTAAGAGCAACCCGAGCAATGAACCTGCTGAGCTATCTGTTGTCTCGTCTGTTGCAAGTAGCAACCCAGTCAGGATCGCGTGATACGGCACAAGAGCCTCCATTGGGGAACCATGCCTGAGGCCACAAGGGTGGTCTCGGGCCGCCATAGGTTAGTGCGCCTGACAATACAATCAATCCGGCTTTGCGGATCGTGCGGGTGACGGGAGACGACGATACGGATGTTGGTCGCACCAGGGCGTCCCGGCGCAGCTCACTTCCATTCAGCGACGGGCCGCGATTGTCTCTGTGCGGAACTCCTGAAATCGGCTGGCGGCGATGGCAACCCGGACTCGACTCATCAGGTCGAGCGTGTAGGTGAGGTTGTGCAACGACAACAGCCTTGGACCAAGGAATTCCTTGGTCGAGAACAGGTGCCTCACATATCCTCGGCTGTAGCGCCGACAAGTAATGCAAGGACAATCGGCTTCGATTGGCTCCGAGTCGCTGGCCCACTCGACCCGCTTGATCGAGAAGTCCCCGCCCTTGGTGAGCACTTTGCCGTGGCGGGCCAGTCGAGTCGGCAGGACGCAGTCAAAGAGATCAACGCCCCGTTGTACACAGTCGAGTATCCCCTCAGTGTCGCCGAGTCCCATCACATACCGTGGCTTGTCGATTGGGAGCTCGGGAATGGTGGCGGTGACGGCGGCATTGCGAGCCTGGGGAGGCTCGCCAACCGAGAGCCCGCCGATACCGAACCCTTCGAACCCAAGTTGCGCCGTCCCGGCAGCTGACCGAGCTCGCAGCTCCGGGTCCGATCCACCTTGGACAATGCCCCACAGAGAGCGATCGTCACGGGTCCTGGCGGCAACCGCGCGCGCCGCCCACCGCAGGGTACGGTCCATCGCCGCGATCGTGTCTTCCCTGGATGCGGGGAGCCCGATCAGAACGTCAAGGATCATGGCAACATCCGATCCCAATGTCTCTTGAATCTGGACCGCTTGCTCCGGGGTCAGCTCGACCCGTGATCCGTCGTAGGTTGATCGGAAAGCCACGCCTTCCTCGGAGACCTTCGGATTGAGGCTGAACACCTGGTACCCACCCGAGTCGGTCAGGATTGGCCCATCCCACGCCATGAAACCATGCAGCTCTCCAAGCGAGGCCACAACTTCGGCTGTTGGCCGCAGCATGAGGTGATAGGTGTTGGCAAGCACCATCTTCGCCCCCACCCGCTCCAAGTCCTCGGTATCGACGGTCTTGACGGTGCCACGGGTGCCAACGGGCATGAAAGTTGGGGTTGCGATCTCACCATGTGGGGTCTGCAAGACCCCAGTGCGTGCCGCACCATCAGTTGCCACTCCCCTCCAGCTCACGCTCATCTGGCGTTCACCGGTCGTTCGATCAGCATGGCATCGCCAAACGACAAGAAGCGGTAACCGTTACTGAGAGCATGGTCGTAAACATCACGCCACCGCTCGCCGAGCAGTGTCGCAATCATCACGATGAGGGTGGTGCGCGGGGCATGGAAGTTTGTCAGGACCACATCTACAACCTTCATTCGATATCCCGGGCTGATAAACAGTGAGGTATGCCCCCTGCCCGCAACCACGCTGCCGTCCTCGCCGCCTGCAGTTTCGAGGGTGCGCACCACGGTCGTTCCCACTGCCACCACTCTCCCCCCGCGGATGCGGGTCGCCGCCACAGCAGCGGCAGTTTCTTCAGGTACCGACCAAGCTTCTGTATGCATCTCGTGTTCGGCGATGGTATCTGTTCTGATTGGGCCGAAGGTATCAAGCCCAACCTCGAGATTGACCTCGGCAACCTCCACACCCCGCTTGTCGAGGTCATGAAGCAACTCCGGGGTGAAGTGCAGGGCGGCAGTCGGCGCTGCCGCTGAGCCGACCGTCTTGGCAAATACAGTCTGGTAGCGGTCTGCGTCTGCGAGTTCGGCATGGATATACGGCGGCAGCGGGATCTGCCCTTCGCGAGCGAAGACATCCTCAACATCGCCTTCATCGGCAGACAGGGCCACCACAACCCTGCCTCGATCGGGGTCACTGAGGACCTCACCGCGAATCACTCCCAACTGCAGCTTGGTACCGGCGGAGATCCGGCGAGCCGGTCTGATGAGCGCCTCCCAACGGGATGCATCGACACGACGCAGGACCAACAGCTCGACCGCACCGCCTGTCTCCGGCTTCTGACCGGTCAAACGGGCTGCGCGCACCTTTGTGTGATTGACCACCACCAGGTCTCCGGGCGCCAAAATCTTGGCTAGGTCCGTGAACGATCTGTCTTCCAACGGGTCGGTACGCAACAGGCGGGAAGCATCGCGCGGCTCTACAGGTGTCTGTGCGATTGCCTTATTGGGAAGGATGTAGTCAAAGAGGTCGGTATTCACGAGCATCGAGAGTAGCCACCTGTCACAGGTCGTCGGTTCTCCGAACGGACCCTCGTTCGATTACCCTCCCGTGCCGTGACTGCAACAGCGAACTCCGCACCCGCCAATAGCGCCAGTTCCCTGCACTTCAGTGCTGGAGAAACCCTTAGCGAGGCTCTCGATCGGGTCGTCAAGGCCCAGTTCGATATCGCCCTCGCCGTAGTTGACACCGCACCTGAAGCCCAGGCTGCCGCAGTCCACGAGACCCGTAAGGCGATAAAGCGCCTCCGCGCCATGCTGAGGTTGGTCCGCGACAGCATCTCGCTCGATTGCTATCACACAGACAACGCAATGTTGAAGCTGATCGCTGCTGAGCTCGGCCCGGTTCGCGACACCTGGGTAATGGCCGACGTTCTTGACCGCCTGCTCCCCCACGATCCCGAGACCGCGCCGGCGGTCCTCACTTTGCTCTCCCGGTTGCAGGAGCGATACGAAACCGAGTCACGGGCCCTGCTCGGAAACAAAGCACAGATGGAAGCGATCGTCGAACAGCTCGAGCAGGTCCGCGACCACAGCTCCCATTGGTCCATAGCCCATGGCGAGCATCACACACCGATTGCCCACGAGTTCGCATCAATTGAGATGGGGATGCAACGGGTCTACAAGAGGGGGCGCCGGGGCATGCGGATCGTCGCCGATTCGCCAACCGACACGCTGCTCCATGTGTGGCGGAAACGGGCGAAGTACCTCCGCCACCAGGTTGAGGCTCTCAATATTCTCGACCCGGACAATCTGCAGGCCATCGAAACGGACCTCGAGAGGCTCACTGACCTTCTTGGGGACGACCATGATCTTGCTGTTGTGGTGACCCGTTTCGGCAACGATCCCGCTTTGATAGAGGGCCTCGATCTCGACGGTGTGATCGAGGCTATCGGACGGAAGCGACACGAACTGCAAGCAGAAGCCATTGATCTGGGACGGAAGTTCTTCGAAGATCCGTCAACCGACTTCATCGTCTACGTGGAAGAGATCTGGGGCGACGGCCCGACCTTCTAGGAGAGTGGTGGATGATCGCCGTGTGACTACGACGCCAGCCTCGAGTTCGGCGCAGCCGAAGTCGCAAGCAACCGAGCTCGCGAGGTTGCCGATCAGCCGGAGCTGGAGTTATTCAACATCCTTCTAGGTGATGAGTGTTCCCTGGCCGCCGGGATCCGGTGGGTTGACGCCAATATGTGCGTAGGCACGTCGGGTGGCGACACGTCCCCTTGGGGTCCGTTGGATGAACCCTTCCTGTAGCAGGAAGGGTTCATATGCATCCTCAACAGTCTCTGGCTCCTCACCCACCGCGATGGCCAAGGTCGACAGACCGACCGGACCTCCACTGAACTTCGTAATGATCGCTTCGAGGACCGCACGGTCGACCTTGTCCAAACCGGCATCGTCAACCTCAAAGACACGCAAAGCCTGCAGCGCCGTCGGTCCGTCCACTATCCCGTTTGCTCGCACTGCAGCGAAGTCCCGGACCCGACGCAACAGCCTGTTGGCGATACGAGGGGTTCCCCGCGATCGAAACGAGACAGCGTCTGCACCGTCGGTCGTCATTTCGACTGCGAGGATCTCTGCTGACCGAGTCACGATCCGTGCGAGATCTGCGGAGTTGTAGTAATCCAGCCGAGCCACGTAACCGAAACGATCCCGGAGCGGCGGAGCCACCCGACCGACCCTGGTAGTAGCACCAACGAGCGTGAAGGGAGGGAGGTCGAGCCGAATCGAGCGTGCTGCCGGACCTTTCCCGACGACAATGTCGAGTTGGAAGTCTTCCATTGCCGGGTAGAGCACTTCCTCGACCTGACGAGGTAGACGATGAATCTCGTCGATGAACAGAACATCACCCCGCTCCAGGTTCGTGATCACTGCGGCCAGATCACCCGGGCGTTCCAGCGCCGGACCACTTGTTGCCTGGAAGTGGGCTCCCATCTCGATGGCCAGGATCCCGGCCAGCGAGGTCTTGCCAAGACCGGGAGGTCCGGAGAACAAGACATGGTCGACCGATTCGCCACGTTGTCTGGCCGCCTCAATGAGAATGGCTAGGCGTTCCTTGAGATCCGCTTGACCGATGAAGTCCTCCATGTGACGCGGTCGAAGCGTTACCTCGTCCCTCTCCTCTTCGGGGAGAGGGTCACTCATGAGAATGCCTTCGTCTCTCATGATCAGCGTCGCCTCCCCAGCTCCTGGAGGGCGCGGCGCAGCGAGTCCTCAACGGATTCGTCGCTGGGTATATCACGCAGTACTTCTCTGATCTCAGCAGACTGGTAGCCCAGGCCCTCAAGCGCCTCTCTGACCTCCCCAAGCGCCGTGCCCGGCTGCAGTGGAGAGTCGGGGACGTCGAGTTTGGGACGCAATTCCAACAGCATCTTCTGTGCACTGCGTTGCCCGATGCCGGGCACCGACGTCAACCCAGCGATGTCCTCACTGACGACCACATGTCTTAGCTCGTTGGGAGTGAGGGTTGCCAACACGGCGAGCGCCAGCTTGGGACCAACACCACTGATCCCAATCAGGATCTGGAACAGATCTCGCTCGTCGGCTGTGGCAAAGCCGTATAGGGCCAGAAGATCTTCGCGGACGTGCAGGTGGGTGTGAAGGACCGCGGGTTGGCCGGTCCCAGGGAGACCGACGAGAGTGGTCGGCGTCACCGCGATGTCATACCCGACGCCTGCAACATCGAGCATTACTCGATCAATTGTCTTCTCAAGAATCTCTCCGCGCAGCCGCCCAATCACAGCGCTCGCTCCGCGATCCGGCGACTTGAAGCTCCCTGAACGTGACAAACTGCTATCGCAAGAGCGTCCGCCGCATCCGCCGGGCTTGGCAATTTGTCGAGACCCAGTCGCAGCGCAACGACCGTTTTCATCTGGTGCTTGTCGGCGTTCCCGTAGCCGGTCAAAGCCAGCTTGACCGCAGACGGTGTGTATTCGGCAACCCTGATCTTGTGCTGAGCCAGCGCCAACAAGGCAACACCGGACGCCCGACCCACCGCAGTCGCGGTCTGTAGATTTCGATTGACAAAGACCTGCTCGATGCCTGCTTCGTCGAGGCTGTATTCATTCAGAATCTCATTAAGATCGTGATAGAGCTCGGCGAGCCTGACCCCTATGTCGAGACCAGGTGCTGTTCGTATTGCACCAGCAGCGACGGCTCTGATGTTGTGGCCACGGGCCTCAATGATCCCGTAGCCGAGGGTTGACAGGCCCGGGTCGATTCCAAGTACGAACATATGTTCCCATACACTAGATACCGCACGGCAGGTTGCCAAGCACCGTTGCCAAGGCGCCGATCGACTGAACCTATCCGAGAGCGGCGAGGACCTCATCGGGTATGTCGAAGTTGCCATATACGGCTTGAACGTCATCGAGATCCTCAAGCGCATCGACAAGACGAAGTACCTTCGTCGCCCCGGCTTCGTCGACGGCGACAGATACCGACGGCATCTGGGTGACTTCCGCCTGTTCGACTGTGACCTCGGCATCTTCGAGGGCGGTGCGGACGGCAGCGACATCGCCGGGAGAGCAAAGGATCTCCCAAACATCATCACTTGCGGTGACATCGTCGGCTCCCCCCTCAAGCGCCGCCATCATCACCGTGTCCTCTTCGCCGCGCGCCAGGAGATATCCCTTTTGCTCAAACAGGTAGCCGACGGAGCCTGGCTCCCCCAGGCTGCCGTTGTTCTTGCTGAAGGCGGAACGCACGTCAGAGGCAGCCCGGTTTCGGTTGTCGGTGAGGATGTGAACGTAGAGGGCAACACCACCTGGTGCATAGCCCTCGTACCAGACTTCGTCGTAGACGACATCGTCGTCAGCACCAGATCCGCGGGCAACGGCACGGTCGATGTTGTCTTTTGGTACCGAGTTGTCCTTGGCCTTCTGGATCGCAGTCACCAAGGTCGCGTTGGCGCTGGTGTCACCGCCACCTTGTCGGGCCGCGGCCTCAATCGAGCGAATCAATTTCGCAAAGAGCTTGCCCCGCTTGGCGTCCTGCCGCCCCTTACGATGCTTGATATTCGCCCACTTGGAATGCCCGGCCATTCAGCCCACCTCCATCAATAACTCGTGAATTCTTGTGTCGTCTGTCAATTCAGGGTGAAACGATGTTGCCAGGATACGACCCTGACGAACAAAAACCGGGTGCTCCTCCGCAGTTGCCGGCTCCACAACCGTGGCAAGCACCTCGACGCCGCCACCGACCTTGTGGATCCAGGGGGCTCGGATGAATACTGCGTGGACCGGTTCATCGAGTCCTCTCACATCGAGGTCGGCTTCGAATGAATCAACCTGACGACCAAATGCGTTGCGTTCCACAACAACATCGAGCACACCCAACTGTGGCTGCTCGTATCTCTTTGTTGCCGCGGCAAGAAAGATCATGCCCGCACATGTACCCAGGACCGGCATCCCGTCGTTGATACGGTGCCGAAGTGGCTCGATCAACCCGTAGATGGTGGCGAGACGGCCTATTGCAGTTGACTCACCGCCAGGAATGATGAGCGCGTCAACCGACTCGAGCTCCTCAGGAGTGCGCACCTCGACACCCTCGGCACCGAGTCGACGCACCATGGCTAGGTGCTCTCTGAAGTCGCCTTGGAGCGCGAGGGCACCAATCGTCATTGTCGAACCATCCTCTTGTGAAGAAACGCTAGAGACCGCGGTCCTGCATCCGCTCTTCTGGGCTCAGGGTGTCGATGTTGATCCCGACCATCGCCTCCCCCAGATTCCGGGAGACCTCGGCGATCTTCGACGCATCTTGATAGAACGTGGTCGCTTCCACAATTGCGCGAGCTCGTACCGCAGGGTCTCCCGACTTGAAGATGCCCGAGCCAACGAAGACACCATCACAGCCCAGTTGCATCATGAGCGCAGAGTCGGCAGGTGTTGCGATGCCGCCGGCCGCAAAGTTGACCACAGGCAGCTTGCCAGTCTCAGCGATTTCCCTGACCAATGTGAATGGCGCTTGCAGATCTTTGGCAGCTGCCATCAGCTCGTTCTCGTCGAGGACGGTGAGGCGGCGGATTTGTCTGTTCATCTTGCGCATGTGCTTTACAGCCTCGATGACGTTCCCAGTCCCCGGCTCACCCTTGGTGCGGATCATGGCCGCACCCTCGCCGATGCGCCGCAGTGCCTCGCCGAGATCTTTGGCGCCGCACACAAACGGCACGGTGAAATTCCACTTGTCGATGTGATTGTCATCCACAGGAGAAAGGACCTCGGACTCATCGATGTAATCGACGCCGAGGGATTCCAGTACCTGTGCTTCTACAAAATGCCCGATGCGGGATTTCGCCATTACCGGGATCGAAACGGCCTCGACGATCTGTTGCACGATCGATGGGTCGGCCATGCGCGCAACTCCGCCGTGGGCCCGGATATCAGCGGGGACTCGTTCCAAAGCCATCACCGCGACCGCACCGGCCTCTTCAGCGATACGAGCCTGCTCGACATTGACGACATCCATGATGACGCCACCTTTGAGCATCTCAGCAAGCCCTCTTTTGACGAGGTCGGTACCTCGTTCAGACGCTGGTCTGTTCATCTCTAGCTCCTAGTTACTGTCCAATACATCAAGTGTACAGGGCGTTGCGGACCCCCGAGGCATCGGCAGCCCTGCGGGCAGCCGCACGGCATTTTGCTCAACCCGCCCCACAGGCTCTAGCGGTCCTGCCACCTGGGTTGGCGCTTGTCGAGGAAGGCTCTCATCCCCTCTTGAGCATCTGGGTGCAGAGCATTGCTGCTCATGATGGGGCCCGCAATTTCATACGCATCAGATTGCCGTTCGTCGATCTGCTGGTAGAACGCTCGCTTCCCGACCGCGATGATCTGGCTGCTAAATGTTGCAATGCGGTCGGCCAGCGCGACGGTCTCCTGCTCTAGATCGGACAGGTGAACGACTCGGTTGACGAGACCCCAATCGCAAGCAGTCACCGCGTCGATGGGGTCACCGGTGAACAGCATCTGCAATGCTCGTTTCCTTCCGATCGCTCGCGATACCGGGACCATGGGCGTCGAGCAGAACAGCCCGATGGAGACACCAGGGGTTGCAAAACGACTCTCCTGACTGACCACAGCCAGATCGCAGGCAGCTACCAATTGACATCCGGCCGCCGTGGCCATGCCATGTACCTTGGCAATCACAGGCTTGGTCACCCGCTGGACTCGTTCCATGACGTCGGTGCAGGTCGTGAACAGTTGATCGTAGAAAACTGCGTCCCTATCGATCATTTCACCGAGGTCGTGACCTGCAGAAAAGACTGGACCCGCGCCTTCAATGATGATCGTGCGCACAGCTGGATCGTCTCCCAGGGTCTCCAGCGCGTCGTCGAGTTCCTCCAGGAGGGCCAAGCTCAACGCATTGCGCCGCTCCGGCCTGTTCAGAGTTATCCGACCGTGGCCGGCTCCGTGCGTAACCAGAAGATTCGCGGTGTCCATTCGCCAATCGTAACTAGGAGGGAGGTTCCTAGTCGGCGAGCGCGTCCTCGTATGCCTCGATATAGGCAGCGGCAACCACCTCACCGCGGTACTGCTGCACCTGCTCGAGAGCGGCTGACCGCAGGACGCGGGCCGCCGTCTGATCGGAGAGCAGACTGCTGATTTCGGTGGCGAGACCGAAGGCATCTCCTGGTGCTACAAAACGCGCCGCATCGCCGGCCACACGCACAAAGGCGGGCAGCCCGCTGGCGACAACGGCACAACCAGCGGCCATCGCTTCGACCACGACAATCCCAAAGCTCTCACCGCTGAGGTTCGGGGCGCAGTACACGAGAGCCTCTTTCAGGTACTGCAGCTTCGAATCCTCGGAGACGCGGCCTGCGAAATGCACTCCTTCGATGCTGGTGCCCGGTTGCTCTGCACCGACGACGGTCAGAGTCGCGGCAGGATGTGTCTCACGGACCTTGGGCCAGGCGGCCAACAGCACCGGTAGGCCTTTTCGCTCGTCATTGCGCCCGAGGAAAACTACCGATCCCTGACTCTTGTCACCGGGCGCATACGACGCAACGTCGATGCCGTTCGGGATAATGCGAACACGTCCCGTATCGGCGACCACGTGGGCCGCGATCGGACTCACTGCGGTGATCACAGCAAGCCGGGAGAACCAGCGGGACGTAAGCGGTTTGCCGAGCTTGTAAACCCATCGTGCAGGCTTGGACGTGTCAGCGTGGAAGGTGCCGATCAACGGTACCGATCCTTTCCGCAGAGCAACAAGAGACACCTGCGGCATCAGTGGCTCATGGATGTGGGCGACGTCGACATCATCGAGAGCCTCCAACACGAGCGCACCAGCGCTCTTCGCCAACGCCAGCGGTGTCGTCGCACCGTTGGCGGGTACAACAGTCACCGGTCCCGCCGACACAAATCCGGGTAGGTCACTCTCCCCCGGGCCGATGACCACGGCTTGGTGGCCGGCCTCAGTTAGCCATCTTGACAGTCGCACGACCTGATCCTGCACACCACCGTGGGCTCCCATGTCGTACGGGCAAACCAAAGCGACCTTCATTCCGACTCCTCCCGATCGGAGGGCCAGTTCGGCACGAAGAGATGCCAATCCTCCGGGACCAAGCGAATCTTGTCTTCGAGGGCAGCCGCCAACATCTGGACCCCGGCGGCAAGACGTTCCTCCTTGGTGCCCTCCTCGGGCAGTCGAAGCGGGTCCGAGATCACGTATCGATGGCCCCGTCCCTTTTTGAAGTACGAGCCGACGACAAGAAGCGGTGACCCGCTCCGCAGGGCAAGTGCGACTGGTCCGGGCGGCATCGTTGTCTCTTCGCCAAAGAACGTCACGGGGATCCCCCGGCCGGTGACATCCCTGTCTGCGAGGAGGGCGACTGTCTGACCATCAGCGAGACGACGAGCCAAGGCAGCGCTGGCCTTCATGCCCCGACCCGTCAGCACGATGTCAATGCCGACCATGGCGCGGATGTTCACGAACCAATCGGTAATCAACGGATTGGGCAGGTTCTCGGCGGCCGAAAGTGCGGGCATTCCCAACGACTCCGCGATGGCACCCGCTACCTCCCAGTTGCCCATGTGCGGCAAGATCAGCACCATTCCCTTGCCTTTGGCGAAAGCATCATGAAGGGCCTGCTCATTGACAAGCTCGGTCTCAGCTACAAGGCGCTCTTTGCGGTTAGGGCGAAGCCAGAAGACCTCTGCCCAGTAGCGCCCGTAGCTGGCGAAACTCTTCTTCGATCTCTGCCGCACCGGCTCATCAGGCCCGACGACACGACGAAGATGCTTCTGCACCAGGCGGCGGCGCTTCGGCGCGATGTACCAGGCGGCCCGACCCAGAGTCTCCCCGACGCGAACAACTACACCTTCGGGGAGCACGCCGAGGGCACCGATGAAGAACCTGTAGACGAGAAACCCGAGCCGATCTTTCATGTGGCTAGCTGGCCCGTTCTGAATCGTCTTCTACACCGAGCTGCTGCCAGGTACGTCGGCTCCGCTGTGCGACCGTGAGACCGGACAGCACGACAAAGATCCACAACATCGGGTGGAGGACCTTTAGGCCCCACCCGGTACACATCAGCCCGACTAGTAGCAGGATCATGCGCTCGCCACGGCCCATCCAACCGCCTCTTCCTTCGGCACCCCAGCTCTCGGCCTTGGAGCGAACGTATGGCGTCAGCAGCGAAAACGCCAGACCGAGAATGCACAGCATCAGTCCGGTTTCGTCGGCACGCAGGCTGAAGGTAAGACCGGTCCACAGACCCACCTCGCCGAAGCGGTCAGCCATGGTATCGATGAACGCACCACGTATTGAGGCCGTTCCCTGATACCGGGCCAGTGGCCCGTCAAGCGCATCGAGAGCCACTCCGACCCCTGCGACAAATCCTCCGAGCGCATACCGATCGACTGCGATATAGGCCGCGCCGACCAGAGTCACGACCAATCCGAGGATCGTGATCATGGTGGGTGTGAGCCGAGCCTTTGCTAGGCCAGCGGCTATCGGGTCTAAAATCGGGGCTACCCGACTCCTGCCCCTCAGATCGAGCACGGCGGTCTCCTTCCGAGCACGAAAGCTACCACGGGAATCCAAACTTCTTGCTAACTGGTGCGAATCGCCAGTTCAATCTGCCGCCTTGCGACAGACGCTCGCCCGGCTCCGCTCCCCGCTGAGATTCCCGTGAGGGGGAGCCATCACGGCTAACTTCGCACCAGCCATCTAGCGTCGGGCTACAATCGCCGCCAGACGAACTTGTATCGAAAGGCTGTGGCAAAAGTATGGACGAGCGAGGCGCAACGTTACAAATCGGCGAGAATTCCCTCGACCTCCCCGGGATCAAGGCCAACGTAGGTAACGATGGCCTCAACATCTCCAAACTCCGCCCGACCCACGGAATCGTCACCTATGACCCTGGATTTGCCAACACGGCATCGACTCGTTCGACGATTACCTATGTCGATGGCAACGCCGGTCTTCTTACCCATCGCGGCTATCCGATCGAAGAGCTAGCCAACAGCTGCTCGTTCCTTGAGGTCGCCTACCTACTCCTGTATGGCGATCTTCCGAACAAGACGCAGCTGGATGCATGGCAGTCGTCAATGAAACGACACAGCCTTCTCAATGAGGAGATGAAGCGCTTCTTCGACGCCTTCCCGAAGAAGGCTCATCCGATGGCCATCCTCTCGTCTGCAACAAACGCCATCTCCACGTTCTACGAGGAGTATCACAACCCCAACGATGAAGAGTCGGTAATCGAGAGCGCACAGCGCCTCCTTGCCAAGATGCCGACCATTGCGGCCTTTGCATACAAGAAGTCGACTGGCTTCCCCTATATCTACCCTCGCAACGATCTGCGCTACGTGGAGAACTTCCTCCACATGATGTTTGCGCTCCCGACCGAGGATTACCACGTCGACCCTGTTATCGCCAAGGCGCTGAATGTGCTGTTGATCTTGCACGCCGATCACGGGCAGAACTGCTCAACCGCCACTGTGCGGTTTGTCGGCTCGAGCCAGGCGAATTTGTTTGCGTCCGTCGCTGCCGGGATGAACGCTCTATGGGGCCCGCTGCATGGAGGCGCCAACCAAGCTGTCATCGAGATGCTGAACAACATCGCCAACGATCCAAACGCCACCACTGATTCATACATTGCTCGGGCCAAGGACAAGAACGATGATTTCCGCCTGATGGGCTTCGGGCACCGTGTCTACAAGAACTACGACCCGCGGGCTCGTATTCTCAAGAAGTTCGCAGACGATGTCCTCGATCGTGTCAAGGGCGATGATCCGTTGCTCAAGGTCGCCGAGGAACTCGAATACGCCGCCCTCAACGACGAGTACTTTGCCTCACGCAATCTGTACCCGAACGTTGACTTCTACTCAGGCATCATCTTCCGAGCACTTGGCTTCCCGGTTCGTATGTTCACCGTATTGTTCGCCATCGGACGTCTCCCCGGTTGGATCGCCAACTGGAAGGAGATGACCGAGGATCCCGATACCCGCATCGCACGGCCTCGTCAGATCTATCTCGGCGAGACAACCCGTGAGTTCATACCGCTACACAAGCGGTAGGTCGGCGACACAGAATCCACTCAGGACCGGTGCGGTTACTCCGTGCCGGTCCTTGTTGATTCTGCAGGCGGTACAGGTTCCGTGTAGGTCTCAACGACCATCCCGGATCTACCGTCCACTCGAACCAGACCACGTTGGCTGGGCGGCTCGTCGGCGGAAAACACGAGGACATTCCATACGGGTCGCGCCAGCACCCCGTCAAACCCCAGCACCGCCGAGGCATGACCGACAGGGAACTCCATGGCGGCATTGGCAATGGTCAGAGCTTGGTGGTCCTTTACGGCCAGGTGATGGCCCGCCACAAAGTGATAGACCCCGATACCAACAAACAGGGCTACAGCAACCCACATCCCGCTCGGCAAGCCTGCGACGATTCCAACACCGGTCACTGCGGCTGCGACGAAGTACACCACACCGGCGCGAC
>RCND010000049.1_pt1 | contig 59027 bp, 39 predicted proteins | sample 2041351 | NCBI WGS metagenome assembly RCND01 (sample SAMN09708230, study PRJNA481090) | Marine sediment metagenome, whole genome shotgun sequencing project. | biome: marine sediment; feature: ocean; material: sediment; isolation source: Sewage treatment plant 12B marine sediment (STP12B) ... | reverse complement strand
GAGTTATCTTTTTATTTATCATTTCTTCAGTAAATCATTTTATTGCTGCCCGGTGAAGGTACTAAAAAATACAAAATGCCTAAAAGCTAGATTTTCATAGCACAAGATATATTTGGTCAGGATAAAAATATCATAGGAACAATAAATGATGTTCCTAAATCAGGATTTATTTATGCAATAGCCATATTTGTCAAACATTGAATGTTATGACTCGTATTTAAACATACCTTTCGCCTTTTTTAGAAAGGCATATCTTTCCTAGTAAAATTATTGTTATGCCATGGGCAGTTGGACGTTACAATATGAATAGTTATAGCTCTGATAGGATTGCAGAAGATTTAAGTTGGACCAAGGCTGAGAAAGTCGATTATGTTCCAATGGTATATCCTGGTTTCATTTGGGGAAATTTAAAAAGAGATCCAGAAAAATTCAATCAAATACCAAGAATGAAGGGAGCGTTAATCTGGAAGTAAATTGCAGGAGCAAAAGCATCAGGCGCAAATAGTTTATATATAACAATGTTTGACGAAGTTGATGAAGGTACCCAATTTTTAAAGTGAAAAGTAAAAATGAAGTACCTTTAATAGAAGGAAACGAAGGATATAGCCCCGTTAACCAATAAGATAGCACGTAAATAAATTTATTATATTAAATCCAGTATGTTGCTAAAAAACGAATAAAATCGATATAAAGTTTGAGTTTTAAATCATTAAAATTAAACTCACTTTTTTTCAAGCTGCAAATCCCCGTTATAATTATAAGGTTTTTGAATAAAAATATTATATTTGTTCGTAATCGATATAGAAATTTCTCATCCAGATGTGTACTAAAAATACTTTTTTTTTGTCATTTTTACTCTTCTCGACGTTCTTTTTTAGCTCGTTTAAAGTAACTTCTCAAACCTATGGCCTTAAGTTTAAGGGCATGGGTGAATCACTTGACAACAGAACAGAACTAAATTTAACACCTGAAGATCTATTCACGTTTGAGAATGAGTTTGAAATATCTTTTTACTATAAAACAACCCGTATAAATCCTTCTAGCCATGTGGGCTTATTTGGTTATATTTTCAGGATAGTCAATGAAGAAAATCACAATGTAGATTTGATTAGTTCAATATCTGATGGAGAAGTAAAACTAAACATTATAACCGGGAAAAACCAATCTATTATTCAAGCTAAGTATCCGGATACTTCAATAAATAGTTGGATAAAAATAAGGGTCAAATTTAATCTACTGGAAGATCGATTAATATTTTATGCTGATGATTCGTTCTATGTTATGGATAAGGTAGGTTTTAAAAAGAAAGATCGCTTTAAATTAATATTCGGAGTAAACGATTACCTTCAATTCAAGACTTCTGATGTTCCAACCATGCAAATAAAAGATGTTAAATTATTGGAGCGAGGCAAGTTAAAATACCATTGGCCTCTAAATGAAAAAGAAAGCAATATAGCCGTTGACCTTGTAGATCAAAGAAAGGCTGAAGTCAGAAACCCTGTATGGTTAAGCTATTATCATCAAATCTGGCAGCCTTTGTTTGAAAATGAAAGAAAAGGAGGAATGATAATCAGCTCAGACAATATAAACGAAAAGGTATTTTTACTGGGAGAAGAAGAGTTATTAATTTATGATATCGAAAGTGGCAATTCGAAAACTATCGTTTTTGAAGAGCGTCCCAATTTTATTCTAAATGAATATAAAGGGGTGTATAATAATCAAGAAAATAAAATATATTGCTATTTGGTTGATGGAGGTCCTGTTTATTCTCTAAATGTTGATTCAGGAATATGGAACAATAAAAATACTGATTTAAATCTTTCCTCAAATTTCAGACATCACAATCGCTATTATAATCTTTCCGACAATTCAATATATTTATTTGGTGGATATGGTCAGCACATGTATAATAATGAGATTAAAAAGTTAGATATTGATAGTAATTCCTATACCGACCTACCCACTGATTCTCTTATTTATCATCCAAAATATCTGGCGGGCTTAGGCGCATTAAATGATACAATATACATCTTGGGTGGATATGGAAGTAAATCAGGAAACCAGCTTATTAATCCTCAGAGCTATTATGATTTAATTGGCTATTCTATAAAAGATAGCACATTGTTCAAAAAGTTTGACATTCCGAAGATAATTGATGATATGTGCGTTGCTAATTCGATGTGGATCGATGAAAGTAATCGTGATTTTTACGCATTGATTTTTGAAAAAAGTAAATTCAACGGAGACTTAAAACTAATCAGGGGTAATCTTGATTCTCCCAATGTTGATTTCGTTGGAAATGGAATAGATTTTCAATTTATAGATGTAAAAACAAATTCTGGTTTGTTTAACATGATTCCTCAGGAAAAACTACTAGCATTTACTACCTATTTTACAGATTCTTCAACAACTAAAGCGCAAATATATGCTATTAATTATCCCCCCTCAACCTATATTGAGAAGGAATCAGAACCTATAGAATCAAATGAGTTCTGGAATCTATATATTGTCGTAGGAATTGTTGTGTTAGCAGGTATTCCTTTAGTGTTGTACTTGAAGCGAAGAAAAAACAATACTGTTTTAAAAGACACTGAAAATACTGAGGATCATATCACAGAAGTTTTGAATGTGAAACCTAAAGAAGATTTCGAAACAAAAACCAAATATCGATTCATGGTTTTTGGTGGTTTTCAAGTTATTAACTCGAAATCAGAAGATATTACTGTTCAATTCACACCACTTTTAAAGGAATTATTCTTATTAATATGGTTACACACTTTTAAAAATAATAAAGGTATTTCAACCGAAAAAATGACTGAGATTCTTTGGTACGATAAATCAGAAAAAAGCGCACAAAATAACAGGGCCGTTAATCTAGCTAAACTACGTCATTTATTAGAGCAAATAGGAAGTATTAAGCTTTCCAAAAAAACAGGCTATTGGAAAGCAATTTACAATGAATCACTCATTAAATCAGACCATGTTGACTTCTTAAATCTTACTTCGTCCAAATCAAATCTCACAAAAGAAAAAATAAATCATCTTATAGAAATCACAGATCAAGGTCCATTTTTACGTAATGTTCAATATCCATGGCTGGATGAATTTAAGGCAAAAGTATCAGAATTGACCATAGATACTTTGATTCATTTTGCCAATCAATGTGACATTAAAAATGAAGCAGATTTTATAATTCATTTGGCCGATAGTATTTTCATTTTTGACGTCACCAATGAAGATGCAATGATTCTTAAATGTAAAGCCTTACATTTCGAAGGAAAACACAGTTATGCAAAAGCTACATACGAAAAATTCTACAAGGAATATAAAGAAATGTATGGAGAAGAATATGAGAGGTCGTTTATTAATATCCTTAAAGATGATGCCTGATATGATTTAGGAATTTTTAGTAAATTTCTGATACTTCGTTATTTGAACCAATGAGACAATCAACTTCACCTCGGTAAGAAACTTCAAATTTTGATTGAAATATCATTAAAGCCTCATTTTATTTACCACAAAAAAACAATCAAAAAATGAAAAATCCTCATTTATTCAATCAAATAATGAAAAATCCTCATTAATTCAATCAATTAAAGTCTTTTTAAAAAAACAATTGATTTTATCCTCTCAATTACCAACGAAAAAAAAACTTTATAACCAAATTTGGCAATACTTTTTCTATTAATTTAACAAATTATTAATATAAATTAAAAATTATACAGAAATATTTTAAGACCTATAACACTGTTATATTGTTAGTTACATACATAATAAACAAAAAACTACTGATTATTAAGTTTGTTAATTTCTTATTAATAATATATTAAATCTTGCCTCATATATTCGTTGAATCTTAAACGATACAGTTATGCAAATCACGTAACTGTTACATTCAAATCAACTCAATACTAATCATTAAATGCTATTTTATGGAAATTAATTTATTGCTCAAATCACTAAAGTCAAATCTTAAAATAAAATATTATGAGAAAATATAAGATCCTATTACTCTTTCAATTATTCTCCGTTTTAATTTATGCTCAAGACAGGACAATCACCGGAACTACTACATCAGTTGACGGCGGGCCTTTACCTGGAGCAACTATTATTGAAAAAGGAACTGGTAACGGAACTAGTTCTGACTTCGACGGAAATTATCAAATAACTGTTCCACAAAGTGGAGATGTTATTTTAGAATTTTCATTTGTTGGTTATCAAACTCAAGACATAACCGTTGATTCTTCAAATATAGTTAATGTGGTTTTAGAAGAAGACAGCAATCAACTTGATGAAGTGGTTATAACAGCATTGGGAATTGAACGGGAAGCAAAGACTCTTGTTTATTCACGGCAAGCGGTAAATACTGAAGGCCTTGAAGAAGCAAGATCTACGAATTTATTGAATTCCCTTGCGGGGAAAGTAGCCGGTGTTTCGGTGGTGGGAGCAGATACACCTACTGGTTCACCCAGAATAGTAATTCGTGGTATTACCTCTGTAACGGGAAACAATGCACCCTTATATGTTATTGACGGAATTCCAATGGATAATACCCAGGGAGATTCTGATGTGTCTGTTTGGAACGGTGGTGATGACCTGGATTACGGTAGCCCCATCTCTGATATTAGCCCTGATGACATTGCAAGTATAGAGGTTTTGAAGGGAGCAAACGCAGGTGCCTTATATGGTTCAAGAGCTTCTAATGGTGTAATTTTAATTACAACTAAAAAAGGTACGACTCAAAGCGGATTAGGAATAAGCATCAATTCAAATATTTCTATGACTTCTGTTCGTGAGTATCCCGATTACCAATATGTGTATGGTGCTGGTGACAATGGGAGAATGGTAACAAGTGGTTCAAGAATTGACAACGAAACTGGATTACCCCTTCCTGGAAGATATACACGTTCTTATGGTGGGCCTATGCTTGGTTTTGATGTTATGCAATATAATAAGGTAGTAGGTCCGTATTTGCCGCGTCCGAACAATATTGAAGAATTGTACCAAGATGGAACTAGCTTTATAAATAATATCGCAATTGATAAAGCATATGAAACAGGTTCTTTCAGAGTTTCATATACAAATACGAGATCCGATTATATAATCGAGAATTTTGAGGAACAAAAGAGACATAACTTAACATTAAATGTGAATCAGAATATTGTTAAATCATTAGTTTTTAATTCAAGTATTTTATATACCAATGATAAAGTTGAAAACAAGTTATACCAAAATGGATCTAGTAGAAACCCGGCTAACTCTTACATGTATATGCATGCTAATATGTATAGTGGTAATCTAAATCCTTATAAAGATGAAAATGGAAATGCATTTTCTTTTAGCGGACCATTTCATAATCCATATTGGAATTTAAATGAAAACACAAACAATAATGAACGTAACCTCCTTAGAGGATTTGTAGGGTTAAACTGGCAAATTAATGACGATTTTAGACTTGGAGGAAGAGTTATGGGTGATATAAGTAGTTTAGTTGGTGATGAATTTAATAATATGGGAGCTTCCTATGATGCTGATGGTTTTTACAGAACTGATGATGTTTCAACACAAAACTGGAATTATGAAATGACGTTGAATTATAAAAAGGATATAGGTGACTTTAACTTACTAGGAACTCTAGGGGCAAATAGATTTGATTTTACAAATTCTCGTAGACAAGTTAGAATTAGTTCTTTGATTGTACCTAATGTTGCAAGTCTTGCAAATTCAAATGCAGTACCAGAAATTCTTGAGGTTGATGGTTCAAAGGAAGTTAATTCCGTGTTTTTTGCAGCTTCTGCCGGCTTTAAAGAATTTCTCTATTTGGATGTTACCGGTAGAAATGACTGGTCTTCAACCTTACCAGAAGATAACAACTCTTACTTTTATCCATCGGTTGGTACAAGTTTTATATTTTCAGAGTTACTTGGTGAAAGCGACGGCTTCAGTTATGGAAAATTCAGAATATCTTGGGCATCAGTTGGATCTGATACGAGTCCATACAATACACAGACAACCTATGGTTATGGTGGAAATTATAACGGAACAGCTTGGTTGCAACTTGATTCAACCAGAAAAAATCCATTTTTAAAGCCGGAATTGACTTCATCTATAGAGTATGGTTTTGACCTTGGGTTCTTTAAAAACAGGTTAACAGCAAATTTAACCGCTTATAATTCAACTACTACTAATCAGATTATTGAAGCACAGACTTCACCAACAACTGGTTTTCAAAGACAGGTATATAACGCAGGAGAAATTGAAAATAAGGGTTTTGAAGTTTTCCTTCAAGGAAAAGCTTTGACGGGCGATTTTAAATGGGATATTGATTTAAACTGGTCTAAAAACGAATCCACGGTAAAATCATTAATTGGTGATGTGGAACGTTTAGTATTAAGATCTTGGTTTGAAGCACAGGTTGTAGCAGACGTTGGAAGACCTTTTGGTGATATCAGAGGAAGAGCTATAGCAACGGATCCTGAAACTGGGGTACAATTGGTAGGTACTAATGGTAGAGCCCTTAGAACAAATGATCAGTATTTGGGAAATGCAACTCCTGATTGGATCGGAGGTTTGAGAAATTCATTTAGATATAAAGGTTTTTCTTTTATGTTTTTATTAGATGTAAAGCAAGGAGGCGATTTGTATTCAGGTACCATGTTGAAAAACATTAATTTTGGTATGCATTCAGAAACCTTACCGTTTAGAGATGAATATTATTTCTCGGCAAATGTGTTAAATGAAAATAATAATGAACGTAGAGGACAAGGTCTATATGGAACTGATTATAATGACAGTGATCGGGTTAGTGGACGAGTTTATGAAAACTCTGCAGTTGGAGTACGAGATGCTGATGGAAATTGGGTTGCCGAAAGAGATGGTGATGGAAATATTATTTACAATACGAACAACATAAACCCTCAACAATACGGTTATGATGCAATTAATGATATGGAAAGAATAACTTATGATACTTCCTACATGAAACTAAGAGAAATGGTTATTGGCTATGATCTTTCAAAAAAGACACTTGGTAATAGCGCATTTAAAGCTGTAAGAGTATCCATGTACGGTCGAAATTTATGGACAATCTATAAAAACACACCTTTTGGAATAGATCCTGAATCTGGAACAACTTCAGGTAATGGCCAGGGAATTGAATATGCTTCCTATTTACCTGTGAGAACTTTCGGGTTCAACGTAAAACTTTCATTTTAAAACAAACGATATGAAAAATAAACAATATATAAATAAATTTCTGCTGATACTCATGCTATTTGCAGTATCATGTACGAACGATTTTGAAGAAATTAATACCGATCCAAATGCATTTAATTCTGCGCCTGCAACAAATGCATTTGCAGGAATTGTAAAAGAAACCCTCGATTTAGTGGGTGGTCAAATGAATGAACGATGGGGTATTCATTGGGCAAGTTATATTGGTGGTGCCGGAGGACAAAATGCAAAATATGGCTTTACCGGATCAACTTTGTCTGGAATATGGAGAACGACTTTCGTTAATGTTTTAAAGAATAACGAAGAACTAATTCTTAATCATCAGGATGACCCAGACTATGCAAACCGGGTTCAAATTGCTAAAATATGGAAAAGTTATATGTACTCGGTGGCTGTTTCAGTATTCGGTCCTATTCCGATGAGCAATGCCTTTGGATTTGACTCTACGGTATTGTATGATTCTGAGGAACAAATCTATACCGCAATATTAAGCATGTTGGAAGAAGCAGCTGCATCAATTGATCCTAACGGTGACTCTTATAGTTCAGATCTTGTTTATGGCGGAGATAATGAAAAATGGATAAAATTTGCCAATACTCTGCGATTAAAAATTGCCTTACGCTTGTCTCATGGATTTCCAGGGTTGGCCACGGCACATATTCAAGACGTGATGGGAAATGAAGCTGGCTTAATTGGAGTGCCTTCCGAAGAAGCAAACCTTCAATGGGGAGCGACTGAAGAAAACTGGAATCTTTTTTATGAGAGATTTGTATTTGGTGAGGTGAATGATGACTCGCAACTTTTTGTAAATCACAGTTTCTTATTACACCTTAAAACCTATAAGGATCCAAGAATGGATGTTTTGGTTGAAGTAGCAGGAGAACCACTTTCAATAGTCGATTTTGTGTATGCGTCCGGTTCGACAACAGAACTGATTCCTGTTCGTTATGATATTCCAAAATATGGAAAGCCTTTGAGTAATAACACATTGGATGATTGGGATTTGGATGGTAACGATAACCCTATGCGGGATGCAGACAACGGTCAGTATTCAAGACCTTCTGCTGAGATCTTCTTTGCACCAGATGCTACTTTCAATATTATTACTGTTTCCGAAGTAAATTTTATGAAAGCTGAGGCCGCTTTAAAAGGATTGGGAGGAAGCTTATCAGCTGAAGAATATTATTATGCTGGTATAGATGCTTCATTTTTTCAATATAAAGTCTTAGGAGCTGCTGAATTTAAAGAAAGAGATGGAATTAAATGGAACACAACAGCTGCAGGAGACAGAGATTTATGGGCAATTACAAGTAGTGGAATTTCAGCGGATGGAATGGACAAAATTGTAAGACAACGGTGGATCGCCATGTATTGGCAAGGAGTTGATGCCTGGGCTTTACTAAAAAGAACCAGAGGCATAACTTTACCTCCTCATACATCCCCTGATGGTGTCATCAATATTACTACAGATTACGCCGAAATTCCTGAAAGAATGCAATACGATCTAGATGAGCCAAGTATAAACCCGAATGGCCATGCTTCAGGAGTGGAACTTTTAGGAGGCCCAGATGAAACGGTTACTCCAATTAAGATCAATAAACCATCTCCAGGTATCGCATGGGAAACATTACCTGCTGAATATAATAACGATTTTGGTAGCCATTGGTATGGAGATTCGGAAGATGACCTTATTGAGGCTGGTATTCCATACGAAAAATTATAAAACATGAAAATTATGAAAATATATAAATATATAATAGTATTGACAATAGCTTTGGTTTCTTTTTCTTGTGATTCCAATGCAGGCGGACCTACACCAGATGATCATTTTATGGCCCAGCCAATACCTGTAGCTCCGCTTGAAGAAAATTATACCGTTGGTGCCTCATACAGAAGTTTTGAATGGAATGAGAATGTACCTGAAACTCCAACTGCTGGAAAGTATGATAGCCAATTAGGTGATGCTACTGCCTATGCTTTACACGTACAGCAGGCCCAAAAAGGAGGGATTGATTATTTCTTATTTACCTTAAGATCAGGTGTGGACATGGCACAGTTTAAGACAGATTCAACATTCATCTCGAACAACCATAAGGCAACTAATGCAGCAGAGCAGAATTTTGCTATTTCATATAATTTTGGCACCATGGATTTATCCGATGGAAACAGAATTGAAGCCGCAGGATTGGTTCCGACATTTTTAGAAGATTTTGAAATGATGTTACCTTACTTTCAACAAGCTAACTATATGCAAATTGACGGTAAAGCTGTGGTTCGAATTGAAAACGGACATAATTTATACTCAGATGACAATGCTGCATTGTACAGTACGTTACGTGCGTTTATGTCAAACCTTGGAGTTGAGCTGTATCTTATTGCAAATCAACAAGATTGGACGCCTCCAGCGCGTTATGATTTTAGATTCGTAAATGGAGTTGATGCTGTATCGCATAATACGTATGCCAACATTTCAGAATCTTGGTATGACCGATATATCCAGTTTCACAAAATGACGGAACTAGCCTGGACCTATTCAAGAGACTTTTTCGAAGCCAGCGGATTGGAATATGTACCAACTATTTCTCCTTCTATTAATCCTCAAATAACGAATTCAGGAAGTAACAATTATGCATTCGCTAAAAATGCTGAGTGGTTTACTGATCTTTGTAATAATGGGAGACTTGCAACCGGAAGCAAAAAACTAATCTTTTTGGATTCGTTCAATGATTGGAATGCAGGTAAGCAAATTGAAGCAGCAGATAGTTACGGTGAGCAATATTTAGACATCCTTAAACAGGAGTTTAAAGTGAATTAATAAAATCTAATTTAATTAAATGCCATCTTTCCGTTTCAAAGGATGGCATTTTCTAAAAATTCTCTAAATAAATATTTATCGGTATGCTCTAATAACTAAGACATACCCGAGCTAATCTTTAAATAGAATGTTTCTATTGATAGTTATTGGAATTCGGTTGCTTAATTAAAAGTTGCAATTTTAATAAATATTACATCGAGTATAAATGCATACTATAGATTGTAAAATATTCTTTTTGAAGTATTTAAAATGAACATTGTTAATTTAATTTTTTGAGTTAGTTAAATTTGATCAACAGGTAAGCATCCCATTACTTGCCTGTTTTTCTTTCAACCCAAAACTAATTCAATTCACCACGAAAAAGTTAAAGCATTTTTACAAATGAATTTTACAATACGAAATACGTTCTTCAGCGGTTTGATAGCTGTATGTTTTGTCATGTCTTGCACTACTCCTACCACAACCAAAAAATCATTGGATCCGATTGATTATGTCGATCCATACATTGGAAATATTAGCCATTTATTGGTCCCAACCTTTCCAACAATTCACCTTCCTAACAGCTTGCTTAGGGTATACCCTGAAAGGGGAGATTTCACTTCCGATTTATTGCATGGATTACCTTTAATAGTAACAAGCCACAGAGGTAGTTCTGCCTTTAATCTTAGCCCTTTTCAAGGAGCACAAAACGAACTTAAACCAGTCATACAGTACAGTTATGACAACGAAAATTTAACACCTTATTCTTATCAAACTTATTTGGATGAACAAAACATCAATGTGAATTTTGGCATATCTCATCAATCCGCAATGTATGAGATTGATTTTGAAAATGACCAAGACACTTTCTTGATCGTAAATTCAAAAAATGGTTCAATGAGTTGGGACGGATCAGCATTATCTGGTTACCAAATCATCGAAAACAACACCAAGGTTTATATTTATATGCAAGCTGAAGAAAAGCCGGAGAAAGTTTCGGTTTTAATTAACGATACATTGAAAGAGGGTACCAAAACTCAGGGTCAAAACGCCTGTGTCGTTTTACAATATCCTAAGGGAACCAAAAAACTTCATTTGCGATACGGAATTTCGTTTATCGATACTGAACAGGCTAAAAGCAACTATCAGAGAGAAGTAAAGGATCAAAGCCTTTTATCGCTGCAAACAAGTGCTCGAAATATTTGGAATCAAACCCTAAATAAAATTGAAGTTCAGGGAGATAATAAAGATGACAAAACCATTTTTTACACCTCACTTTATCGCACCTATGAACGTCCTGTATGTCTATCAGAAGATGGACGCTATTACAGTGCCTTTGATGGATCTGTTCATCAGGATAATGGTCGAAAATTTTATACAGATGACTGGATATGGGATTCTTACAGAGCTCACCATCCACTGAGAATATTAGTCGATCCTAAAAAAGAAGAAGACATCATTAATTCATTTGTAACAATGGCCGAACAGATGGACAACTTCTGGATGCCAACCTTTCCTGAAGTAACTGGTGACAGTCGTCGAATGAATTCCAATCATGGCGTCGCATCAGTGATTGATGCTTACCGAAAAGGACTTCGAGGTTTTGATTTGGAAAAAGCATATGAGGCATGTAAAAATGGAATCACCGAAAAAACATTGGCACCTTGGTCGGGTATGCCTGCAGGTGAGCTGGAAGTGTTTTACAAACAACATGGTTACTTCCCTGCATTACATATGGGAGAAGAAGAAACAGAACCAGAGGTACATCATTTTGAAAGCCGTCAACCGGTTGCAGTAACATTAGGAACATCTTATGATGAATGGTGCTTATCGCAAATAGCAAAAGAACTTGGAAAAAATGAAGAGTACCAACATTTTTTAAAGAATTCGCTTAACTACAGAAATTTGTACAATTCAGAAACCAAATTTTTTCATCCAAAAGATAAGGATGGGAAATTTATTGAGCCTTTTGATTATAAATTTTCCGGAGGTATGGGTGCACGAAAATTCTATAGTGAAAATAATGCATGGACCTATCGATGGGATGTTCAGCATAACATTAAGGATCTTATCAACCTAATGGGAGGAAACAAAGAATTTATTGAAAATCTTAATGCCATGTTTTCTGAGCCTTTGGGAAGAAGCAAATATGCATTTTATGCCCAACTCCCCGACCAAACCGGAAATGTAGGACAGTTTACAATGGCAAACGAACCATCATTACATATTCCATACCTGTATAATTATGTGGGGCAGCCATGGAAAACACAGAAAAGAATCAGAACCCTGTTAAATCAATGGTTCCGAAATGATCTGATGGGAGTACCGGGAGATGAAGACGGAGGAGGAATGACTGCCTTTGTGGTATTCTCTCAATTGGGATTCTATCCGGTTACGCCTGGAATTCCAATCTATAACATCGGAAGCCCGGTATTTGAAAAAGCAACCATTCATCTTGAAAACGGAAAGAATTTCACTGTTGAAGTTAAAAACTATGGTCCGCAAAACAAATACATACAATCAGCCAAACTGAATGGCAAACAATGGGACAAACCATGGATCTCACATCAAGATATTGACAAAGGTGGTGTATTGGAACTGGTTATGGGAAATAAAGCAAATAAATCTTGGGCAAGCGATCCAAAAGATGCTCCGCCCTCCATTGATTCGAGCATATAAATAGTATCACATTGTCTGATAAAATTTTAAGAATTATGAATACAACTTATAAGCAATATCTACTTATTTTGATATGCAGCGTTTGTATGATGGTCTTGGGATGTCAAAAAAAACTTGAGTTAGATAAATCTCCCGATTCACAACCAAATATTCTAATTATTCATGCTGACGAGCATCGAATAGATTGTATTGGGGCTTATGGTAATGATGATATTCAAACACCAAACTTAGATTTGTTGGCCAAAGAAGGTGTCCTCTATCAAAACCACTATGTTACTTTACCTGTATGTACACCATCAAGGTATTCATTCCTATCAGGGATGGATGTTCAAGATCATGAGGCATGGACAAACCACAGCACCTTAAAGCGTGAAATCGAAAGCTTTCCTGATGTTTTGAAAAACGCCGGATACCATACAAAGGCAATAGGAAAAATGCACTTTGCACCTACCTATCTTGATGTTGGATTTGAAGAAATGATATTATCAGAACAAGATGGTCCAGGAAGATGGGATGATGATTATCATCGAGATCTAATGGCAAATAATTTAATTGATAGGATTGATCTGGAAGATCAACGGCATGAATATCGAAAAAATGCCCCTGTTGAATATTGGGAATCTTTCGGAACTGCAGCAACAGGTCTTCCTGAAAAATTCTATTCTACAAATTGGATTGCCAACCATTCAATTGAAACTCTTGAAAATTGGGATGATTCAGGCAACATGTTAATGGTTGGTTTTATAAAACCTCATCATCCATTTGATCCACCTCAAAAATGGGCAGACATGTATAATCCTGAAACCCTGCAACCTTTGCCAGGATGGATTGATAAATCTATTTCATATGATACTGAGGAGCATAAAGGATATTTCGAAAACACGACGCTCACGGAGAAAGCCTTGCGCAAAAGCATGGCCTATTATTATGCAAGTATCACTCAAATAGATTATGAAATTGGGAGAATGATAAAGGTTCTAAAGGACAAAGGATTATATGACAACACTATCATTATTTATACAAGTGATCACGGTGAACACCTTGGATATCATCATCAAATTCTGAAAGGAGGATTTCTTTATGAATCTATTGTAAAATCACCTTTGATCATAAAATATCCAGGAAGTCATATTGGAGGTAGTATCAATGACAAGCTTATCTCAAATATTGACATTGCTCCGACAATTCTAAAAACGGCAGGGCTGAGTCTTCCCGAGACAATGACAGGGCATGATTTAACTGACAATACGTTCAACAGAGAATATGTATTTGCCCATAATTGGTTGGGAAAACAGGCTATGGCCCGTTCAAAAAAATACAAATTAATCAGGAATAGAGAAGGGAAGTCGCTCTTCTTTGACCTCGAGAAGGACCCTTCAGAATTGATTAATTTATATGATAACGAGAAGTACAAGAAAGAAATAAAATCACATAAAGATGCTATTATAAAATGGCAGGGAAAGGATAGTGTATTTGGGACTAACTTCCTTGATTATAGCGCACCTATAATAAATCAACCCAATGTTACAACCAGAAATGACGGACACAGAGCCAAAATTATACAATATTATCATTCTAAAATGGAAACCTTAAATTAAAATCATGCAATTAAAGATACCCCATAAAATTTGCTTTATCCTTAGCATAGCACTTCTGATAGCATGTGCAGATAATAAAAAAACATCTAAAGAAGCACTTACTGCTGCAGAACCGGAGAAAAAACCTAATGTGATCATCATCCTGAGTGATGATTTGGGTTACGGTGATATTTCAACTTATGGGCAACAAAATCAAAATACTCCGCATATTGATAAAATAGCAGAAGAAGGAGTGCTTTGTACAGATTTTTATGTCCCCACTCCATATTGTGCTCCATCCAGAGCAACTTTATTGACTGGAAGGTTCCCATTAAGACATGGTTTGGTTAAAAATCCTGCTCCTGATGCCAGTGAAGCAGCAAATATTATCGGTATTTCTGATAAAGAAACTACCATGGCAGAGGTATTCAAAGAATCAGGTTATGCCACAAAAGCAATAGGTAAATGGCATTTAGGGCATCAAGAGTCATTTTTTCCGGTAGAACATGGGTTTGACGAATATTATGGGATACTTTATTCAAATGATATGCGGCCTGTTCAAATCATTGAGAACAGGGATACTATACAATATCCGGTGGATCAACAATTTTTGACAAAGGACTATACATCACAGGCCATTGATTTTATCAAAAGAAAGAAAGAAGATCCGTTTTTTCTTTATTTAGCGCATGCAATGCCTCACAAGCCACTTGCTGCATCCGATCGATTCTATACACCTGAGACTCCTAATGACTTATACTCTGACGTAATTAACGAACTAGATTGGTCAGTGGGAGAAGTAATGAACACCCTAGAAGAACTTGATATTCTTGACAACACTATCGTAATTTTCATGTCTGACAATGGCCCATGGTATGGTGGCAATTCTGGTGGATTTAAAGGTATGAAAGGCACAACTTGGGAAGGAGGAATTAGGGTTCCGTTTATGATTCGCTATCCAAAAGTATTTCCCTCTGATAAAGTAATTGAAGTCCCGATGTGGTCAGCTGACATACTACCCACCTTATTTTCATTAACGCAAATAACGCCATCTGAAACGACGAAATTGGATGGACAAAATATAACTGAAATCCTTAAAGGAAATAGCACGGATCACGACCCTGTCTTTAGTATGCATAATCATGAAATCATGTCAATCAGAAAAGGTGATTATAAACTTTTCCTAAACGAACCTAGTCTTCGCGTTGTCAATGATGTCAGTAACTGGAAAGACAAAAGGGGACCTGATGGAACAACCATTATTGCACCATTGACCGGACAGGCAAACCCCAGCCATTATCCAGGAGTTAAGCCTGAAAAACCTAAACAAAAGATCCAACTCTTTAATTTGAAAAACGACCCTACCGAATCCCAAGATTTATCAGCTTCAAATCAGGAAAAGGTGAATGAACTGATGAAAGATTATGAGAATTTTAAAAATAGTTTAAAAACCAACTAGTTAAGGAATATACAAGAGCATAAAATCAATCTAAAATTAGATGAAAAAAATACTCATAATAGGGCATTAATTTCAACTCTTACCGGTTGCAACACTCAGGCAAAAAAGAATGTGATGAAGTGAGTCAAGGTTCTGAACTAGCATAAAAAACATTGATGATTTTAAAAATTAATTCATCAATAGCCTTAAAAAAAGTGACTCATTACAATTTATTTCAATAAATTCAATTAAAATTAATGCTATTATTCCATTATTAATTAATAATTAAGGGGTTCCTCCTTAATTCGTATAAAATTTAAATACGATGAGGAAAATAATCGCTCTTACATTTCTTTCTTTTTTTTCAATAAACGCAACCTTTTCACAGGAAGATTTTACGAAATATGTCGACCCAACAATCGGTAATGTTGCTCGATTTTTAGTACCAACCTACCCAACCATGCATTTGCCCAATCAAATGATTCGCATGTTTCCTGTAAAAAAGGATTACATCTCTGATCAAGTAGATGCTTTTCCACTACAAGTAACAGGTCATAGAAGACCTGGAATTTTTCAAATGAAAGTTACTCTGGGAGACATATCGAATGATTCTTGGAAAAACAAAATGAACATTGACCATGACTTAGAAATAGTTCACCCATGGCTATATAGTACCTATTTGATAGATGATGATATCCGGGTTAGTTTTGCTCCTGGTGAGAAAGTGGCCATGTATAAAATTGACTTTCCCGAGGCTTCTGGAAAAAACTTATTGATAAAGGGTTCAAATGATATGTATTATGCTTCAAATGATGGCAAATCATTAAGCTTAATAGAAAAAATAAAATATACAACAAGAGGTACCCATCCTGTGACACGAGAGATGTCAGCCTTTGTTTATGCCGTAATAACAGATGGCAATAACCAAATAATTAAAGGTGAAGTTAAGAGCCCGGAAAAAGGAAAGTTTTCCATTTCATTTCCAAAAGAAGCACCTTCAACAATTATTCTTAAATATGCCGTTTCTTACATAAGCCATGATCAGGCTAGAATAAATTTTGAAAAAGAATTTAAATCTAGTGATTTTGATGATTTGGTCGAGACTGGAATAAAAGCATGGGAAAAAGTAATTAATCAAATTCAAGTAGAAGGCGGAACCGACGCTCAGAAACGTAGTTTCTACACATCCCTATATCGCACTTACGAACGTATGATTGATGTCAATGAAGGGGGTAAATATTTTAGTGGCTATGATGGGAAAATTCATGAGAGTGATAGACCTTTTTATGTCGATGATTGGGTTTGGGATACCTACCGTGCGCAACACCCATTGCGTACTATTTTAACTCCCCAAATGGAAAATGACATGCTAAACTCCTATACGTTGATGTATGAGCAGAGCGGTTGGATGCCAACTTTTCCTCAGTTACATGGTAACCATATGTGCATGAATTCATATCATTCCGGGGCACTATTTATTGATGGATACCGAAAAGGATTGGTAGATTATGACGTTGAAAAGGCCTATGAAGGGATAAAAAAGAATATGACTCAGGCTACTTTTATTCCTTGGAGACAAGGTTTACCAAAATTGGAGATAGATGATTTCCTCCATGAGCATGGATATTTCCCAGCACTTCATCCAGGTGAAGAAGAAACAATACCAATGATGGATGGTTTTGAAAAAAGACAATCAGTGGCAGTTTCTTTAGGAATTAGCTATGACTTTTGGGCTTTAGGAGAATTTTCAAAAGAACTGAATAAAAAAGAAGATTATAAAAAGTTTTCCGCCAAAGGGAAAGATTATAAAAAATTATGGAATGAAGAACATCGTTTGTTTATGCCAAAAGATGATAAAGGTAATTGGATAGATATTAATCCAAAATCTGCTGGAGGAAAAGGATATAGAGATTATTATGATGAAAATAATGGTTGGACTTATGCTTGGGATGTTCAGCAAGATGTTGACGGATTGATCGACTTGCTTGGTGGTAAGCAAAAAGCCGAGGCCCGTTTGGATCAATTATTCAGAGAACCATTGGATATGCGTAAAAACGAATTTTACGTAGATGGTTCAAATTCAACTGGTCTTGTTGGTCAATTTTCTATGGGTAATGAACCTTCGTTTCACATTCCATTTATGTACAACTATTTTGGTGCACCCTGGAAAACACAAAAGCGTACAAGGTTTTTACTAGACGTGTGGTTTAAAGATAATATTTTTGGAATCCCTGGTGATGAAGATGGAGGAGGAATGACAGCCTTTGTTGTATTCTCTTCTATGGGGCTATATCCAATGACACCTGGCTTACCTTATTATGACATTACAAGTCCCATATTTGCAAAAACAACCATTAATCTTCAAGATGGGAAGACATTTACTGTTGTGGCCGAAGGAGCGAGTAAAACCAAAAAATACATTCAAAAAGCATTTATAAATGGCAAAGAAATTACAAGCCCTTTTATAACACATAAGCAAATTATGGATGGTGGAACTTTGGAACTTATCTTAGATGAACTTCCAAATAAAGAATGGGGAAAGGATGCAGAAACCCCTAAGTTTTAACAAAAGAGAAATATAAGAAAATATAATTTTTTCAAATTTTGATTTTTAAAATAAACAAAACCAAATATTTATTAATAGGCCTGTTGTTTTCAGTCACTCTGATTCGAGCCCAAGAGAAGCCAAACATTGTTTTATTTTTTATAGATGATTGGGCTTGGAATGGTTCATCGGTCGCGATGGACGAGCAAATTGTAAACTCTAAAATGCCAGTTTTACAAATGCCTAATTTGGAGAAACTGGCAAGCCAATCTATGAAATTCAGTAACGCTTATTCGGGGGCACCTCAGTGCTCACCATCTAGGGTGTGTCTTCAAACTGGTACATCTTCAGCGAGATCTGGATTTACAGTATACATGGGTAATAAGCATGCAGGTGGAGAATACAACAATGATCCTAAATATGCCAACTTTCCTGTAGTTCCAAACATTTCCGATCAGACCATTGATCCCGATGCAACAACGATTCCAGAAGCACTGAAGCCACTTGGTTATACAAGTGGCCATTTTGGAAAATGGCATATGCGAGGTAGTCCAGATGATGAAGGTTATGCAGCCCATGACGGAAACACAACCAACAAGCCTGGAAATTCGAATATTCCTGACGATCCTAAATTAATGTTTAGCATTACTGAAAGATCGGTAGACTTTATGGAAGAACAGGTACAGGCGAAAAAACCATTTTATCTTCAAATATCTCATTATGCAATGCATGCTGGTGCAGAATGTTTGCCCGAAACGAGAGCGAAATATGTTAACCATCCGAAAGTACAAGCCTATTATAAGAAAGTAGGGAAAACGGCAGAAACGATTTCTCGTAAACATAAAGATCCCGCCACTTGGTTAGGGATGGCAGATGACATGGATGGTCGAATTGGAGCGGTTTTAGACAAAATAAAAGCCTTGGGTATTGAAGACAATACTTATGTAATTTTAACATCAGACAATGGTTATCGCCATTTTTTCACAGGAGATCTTAAGCAGCCTCACCACGGTGCGAAATGGTGGGTTTGGCAAGGTGGAATTCGCGTGCCAATGCTTGTTAAAGGGCCCGGAATTGATGGTGGATCTGTAAGCAATGACAATGTTGTAAACTACGATTTTCTACCAACATTTGTAGATTGGGCAGGAGGAAAATCGTCGAAGTTAAAAGATATTGATGGTGTGAGTTTGGTAGATCTTTTTGAAGGTAAAAAGATGAATAATGATTTTAAAAATCGTTACCTATATTTTCATTATCCGCATTATAGAACAGCAATGCCACATTCTGCAATCGTCTCGGGTTCTAAGAAAGTGATGCATTTTTATGAGTCACCAGATATTCCAATGTTATTTGATTTAGATAACGATCGAGGAGAGGTAAAGAATATTGCTCAGACAAATTCAAAAGAGCATAAAAAACTATATACCGAAATGAGGCGATATTTTGAAGAAGTTGGAGCGAGAATTCCGAAAGCAGCTTCGAACTACGATATAAAGAAATATAAAAAAGCAAAGGAATATAAAACCCGTATTCTTTGGGGAGCCTTTGAAGGAGAACGGGCTTTAGAAGATGATGAAAAATAATACGAGTGTTTAAATGAACAGAAGGAATTTCACTAAAATTATAGGACTATCCGCCATAGGTATTCAAACTTATGCCGCGTCACATAGCGATAATTTATTTGCAATAAAATTAAATAAACTCGAGAGAATCCCTTTAGGCTTATGTAATCATTCATTAAGAAGTAGTAGGTTAAATGCTAAGCAATTGATTGAATATGCGATTGAGCATCAACTTGATTCTGTAATGTTAAATACATTAAAACCATTTCAAAGTTTAGAAGAATCTCATTTAAAACAATTAAAACTACTGGCTGATAATCACAATATCAGTCTGTATATAGGAGCAGGCAGTATTAGCGAAGATACCAAAGCCTATAAAGACACCTATGGAAGTCCGAAAGGAATTTTAGTTGAAGGGATTCGTGTTGCCAAAATATTAGGATCTCCAACGGTAGCTTGTAGAATTGGAAATATTGATGATAGATATCATAAAGACGGTATAAGAGGGCATATGAAAGTGGTAACTGAAGTGATGCAATCTGCAAGAGAGGAAGCCTTAGATGCAGGAATTAAGTTTGCCATAGAAAATCATGCAGGCGATTTAAGAGCGGAAGAAATTTTGGAAATTGTTGAGGGAACAGGAACAGATATTTGCGGAATATTATACGATCCGGCAAATGCTGTTTGGGTACTAGAAGACCCTATGGAAACCTTGCAAAAACTCAAGAAGCATATTCTTTGTACCAGCGTGAGAGACGTAATTATTTGGGAAACAATGGATGGAGCGAAATATCAATGTATGGCTATTGGAGAAGGTATATTAGATTTTAAAAAGTACACAAAAGTAATGGGCAAAAATTGTCCGGGTGTGCCGATTCATGTCGAATCCATTTCTAACTCAGCCATTAACATCCCGTTCAAAACAACAGAATTTTTAAAAGGGTTCCCAGATTTGAATCCGGCTGAAATAGACAAGTTCGCGAAACTGGCAAAAAAAGGAAAAGTGCAAGTTATATTGACTCCCAACAAAGGAGAGTCAAAAAAGGAATTCGATATCAAATTACAAGAGCAAGAATTACAAAAGAGTTTCACTTACCTGCGTAATTATTGTAATGTGGGTTTAAAATAAATAAATTAGAATTATATGTTTATTAGAATAGCAATACTATTTTCTTTTTTAGCAATGATTGGTTGTAGCAAGGAGAAAAAACAAGAAGTAAAACAATCTAAACAACCAAATATTATATTTATAATGACCGATGATCATGCCCTACCAGCTATCAGCGCTTATGACGGTTTTTTAGCAGAAATAGCCCCAACACCAAATATCGATCGAATTGCAAATGAAGGTATTCTATTTAAGAATATGTTTTGTAGCAACGCGATCTGTGGCCCATCACGTGCCTCAATTTTAACTGGAAAATATAGCCATATTAACGGATTTTATAAGAACGAAGGTGGTGGAGATTTTGATGGATCGCAACAAACGTTTCCGAAATTATTGCAAAAGGCAGGTTATGAAACCGCTGTAATTGGCAAATGGCATTTGGGTACGTCGCCCACTGGATTTGACCATTATAAGGTTCTTTTTAATAAAGAAGGTCAGGGTTCCTATTACGATCCTGTTTTCGAAATTAAGGGAGGAGAAATAATTACCGAAAAAGGAAAGTATTCTACAACTGTGATCAAGGAAAACGCTTTGTCGTGGTTGAAAAATGACAGGAATGAAGAAAAACCTTTTATGTTAATGTACCAGTTTAAAGCACCACATCGTCCATGGGAACCAGGACCTGGTTATGAAGATTATTTGGCGGATGTTAAAATTCCGTACCCTGCAACCTACAATGATGATTACAAAGGTCGAGACGCAGCCAAAGATGCATGGATGCGCATTGATGGTCATATGAACCGAAAAGATGTAAAAATAAAGGCACCAGAAGGACTGACCCAAGAAGAATTGAGCACGTGGAATAGTTATGGAAATAACGACGGTGAATTTTGGACACCAGACGAAAACATGACTGATGCTGAACGCAAGGATTGGAAATACCAACGATATTTAAAAGATTATTTACGCTGTGTAAAAGCCGTAGATGATGCTGTTGGTGAATTGTTAAACTACTTGGATGAAAGTGGATTGGCAGAAAACACAATTATTGTATACACGTCTGATCAAGGATTTTACGTTGGAGAGCACGGTTGGTTCGACAAACGATTTATGTATGAAGAATCTATGCATATGCCATTATTGATGAGGTATCCTAAAAGCATAAAACCAGGAAGTCTAAATAACGATTTGTTAATGAATGTAGATTTTGCTCCGACGCTTCTCGATTTGGCCGGTGTAGATATTCCATCTGATATTCAAGGGAAAAGTTTCTTGCCTTTATTAACAGATAATGAAAATGAACCATTTAGAGATGCCGTTTACTATCATTATTACGAATATCCGTATTGGCATCACGTACAACCTCATTATGGAATTAGAACAGACCGGTATAAGTTGATTCATTATTACTACGATGTGGATCAATGGGAATTATTCGATTTAGAAAATGATCCAAATGAATTAAACAACCTCTATGAACATAAAGAAAATGAAACTTTAATAGTCAATTTAAAGCAGCGGTTAAAAGTGCTTAAAAAAGAAGTGAAAATGGACAAAACTTTAGACGAACTTCGAGATATGACCGATGCGCGTATCGAACGTTCGTACAAAGTGGAAGATGCTAATTAATAGTAAATAAAACAGTATGAAGATTACTACAGATAGTAAGTCTTGTCATGATGGATTTGAAGCCGCTGTTGAAACTTTAATTGATTTAAACTATACAAAAATTGTAGCTCGAGGAAAAGGGATTATGTCTTAAAGCGATTTGATAAATAGGGAACAACATGCGACAAATAAAAAGAAATAAATATAGATACATGAAAAAAACAATAGCAGTTATTGCATTAATGTCAGTCCTAATAGGATGCAGTTCTTCAACAAAAAAAGAGGAAATCAAAGAACAGAAAATTGATAAAAATGTACTTTTTATCATGATCGATGATTTAAAACCAACTTTAGGGACTTATGGTCATCCAATAGTAAAATCACCAAATATTGATAAACTGGCAAAAATGGGTGTGCAGTTCAACAACGCACATTGCAATTTCGCGGTTTGCGGTCCGAGTAGAGGGTCATTACTAACAGGTATACGTCCAGAAAATTTAGGGATTTTAAATAATACCACTCCGCTACAATCGGTATTGGGAGATAAAATCACCTTGCCTTATTTATTTAAGAAAAACGGTTTTGAAACGGTTGGAATCGGAAAAACATTTCACGATAAAACACCAGAACATGAAGATGAAAAAGCGTGGGATGCCTATTATAAATTTGAAACAACAGAATTAGGGTGGACTGGAGAAAAACGAAATGTAACGGATGGGAAGTTTCCCTGGTGTTTCTGGCAGGCAGCAGAAGGAACAGACGACGATCAAGAAGATGGTCAGATAGCCAAAAAGGCTGTAGAAATTATTAAAACTAAAAGAGATAAACCTTTCTTTTTGGCGGTTGGTTTAAAAAAACCTCACGATCCTTTTGTGGCACCTAAAAAATATTTTGATATGTATCCTTTAGAAGATTGTGATCCAATTGAATTACCTGAAGGATATAAACTGCCTTATGAGCATTCGTTGATGTCATGGTCAAAAGAATTTGACAAATTTGATGATCAAGACAAGCGTGAATTTTTACGTTCCTATTATGCTTGTACATCTTTTATGGATGCACAAGTAGGACGCATATTAGATGCCTTAGAAGAAACGGGACAAATGGACAACACACTAATAGTGTTTTTTGGGGATCACGGATATCATCTTGGAGAAAATAAGTGGTGGAATAAAGTAACCCTGTATGAGCAAGGAACAAGGGCTCCATTTATTGTAGCAGGAAATGTTGTGAAAAAGAAAGGTCTAAAGTCAGAATCTATGTTTGAATTTATTGATATCTATCCAACAATGGCTGAATTGATGAATTTAGAAGCTCCTGAATATCTCGAAGGAGAAAGTTTTGCTTCGGTAGTTGAAGATGGTGAATTACCTTTTAAAGATCAAGTTTATGCAGTTACTAAAAGAGGAGACATTATGGGCCGTATGGTAAAGAATAAGTCTTGGAGATATATAGAATGGGACAAGGGAGACAATGGTTCCGAATTATACGATCAAAACAAAGATCCAATGGAATACAACAATTTAGCACAGAATAAAGAATATGCTTCAGTTGTTGATGAAATGAAAGTTCTATTAGCTAAGAAATAATTAGAACATCCCAGTAGAATTTTAAATATTTAAAACCATGAGTTCAAAAACTAAGAATATTGTTAGATCCGTTTTATTTGGTGTTCTGTTTCTAAATGGAATTGAAAAATTTATTGGCAGAAAACACAGACGAATATAAAGCTAAAGTTATCGAATTGGAAGCTTGTTTTGGAGAGTGGTCAGAAAGAACAGGATCTGGTAAATAATGTATTTATGAAAATGTATAAAAATCAAAAATGAATCGATATAAAAGTAATTTATTATCAATAGCTATAGTAGTTGCACTATTTATTAGTTCTCAAGTTGAGGCCCAAAACAAGCATGCATCAAAGAGTAAATTCATGACGTATAAAGGACTTGTTATGGCTGGTTATCAAGGCTGGTTTAATGCCGAGGACGATGGTGCTAACAGAGGCTGGACCCACTATAGTAAAAATGGTAAATTCGAAGATGGCAACTGTTCCATAGACTTTTGGCCAGAAATGGATGAGTATAAAGTGAAATATAAAACCTCATTTAAGTTTCCCGATGGTTCACCGGCCTACGTATTTAGTTCTTATGACGAAAGTACGGTTGACCTACACTTTAAATGGATGAAGGAATATGGAATTGATGGTGTATTTATCCAACGATTTTTTTCAGTATTGACACGAAAAGGTCGACTAAATCACAATGATAAGGTTTTAAAATCGGCTATTAAAGCCGCAAACAAATATGGAATTGCTATAGCATTGATGTATGATATTGGTAGTATGGATGATAGCAGATATCAACTTGTCATGAAAGATTGGAAACATCTTGTAGATGATTTGAAACTAACCAACCAAGGAAAGAAGACTACGTATCTATATCATAATGACAAACCTTTAGTAGCCCTTTGGGGTATAGGGTCGAGTGGCAGAGAGTCTGGCCATATTCCAGAAATTTTTGATATCATGGATTTCTTCAAGAATGACCCTGTCTATGGAGACTGTTCTATACACCTAGGTATTCCATCTCGCTGGAGAACGCTTGGCTCTGACACAACAGGTGATCCAAGATTACATGATGTTTTAAAGCAAGCGGATGTTATTCATCCTTGGTTTGTAGGAAGGTACAATCAGAAGGGATATGAAAAGTTTCGCCAAGATGTTATTATTGATGATGTGAAATGGTGCAAAGAAAATGGAAAATCTTACGCGCCAACGGTTTATCCTGGCTTTTCCTGGTATAACTTAAAGCCCAATGAAGTATCTAATAAAATACCGAGAAACAAGGGCGAATTCCTATGGAATCAGATGGCTGGAGCTATTGAAAGTGGTGCGGAAATGATTTATGTTGCCATGTTTGATGAAATAGATGAAGGGACAGCCATTATGAAAATATCACATAAAGTACCCGTAGGAAAAAGCATATTTGTTCCTACTGACAAAGATGTTTCTACGGATCATTATCTGTGGTTAACAGGGATGGCAGGAAAAATGCTCAGGAAGGAGATTCCTTTTTCGAAAACCATGCCAGTACGCGAGAACTAGCTTGATTCTAAATTCTAATTAATACACTTGTAACGAGTGAAAATTTCAAATAATATTTTATGAAAACCTCAATAATTCGAATAGCTATTATAATTACTTTCATTGCAACCGGATTGGATGCAATCGGACAGAAAAGCAAGGATAAACTACCTAACGTCATCGTTTTCTTGGCTGATGATTTCGGATATGGTTCTACGAACGTTTATGGGGCATCAGAATTGCTAATTAAAACCCCAAACATTAATAAATTGGCCAATGAAGGAATCCAATTTACAAAAGCCTTTACGACAGGATCTGTCTGCACTCCCACACGTTATGCAATGATGACTGGAGAATACTCATGGCGAACCAGTTTGAAAAAAGGTGTTGTAAATTCTAATGACCCGGCATTGATTGATGTCAATAAAAAAACCTTAGCTAAGTACATGCAATCTTTAGGCTATAAAACAGCTCAAGCAGGTAAATGGCATCTAGGATTTAAAGAAAAAAAATTCGATAACCTTTTGGGTAAAATCTATCCGGGACCGAATGATTATGGATTTGATTATAGTTTCGCCTTACCAAATAATTTGGATGATATCCATAAAGTATATATTGAGAACAATGAAATTTATGGATTGCGTTCAGATAAAATTTGTGCTTATGGCAGGTCATTTTACGGAAAACAATATGCGGGTTATGATGCACCTCAACGAGTCACGGAAAATGTTACAGATGATTTGACTAACAAATCCATTGAATGGTTAGAAAGTTTAAATGGTGACGAACCTTTCTTCTTGTATTATGCCGCCGCGGCGGTTCACCATCCCATTGTTCCAAGTCCTGTGATGAGAGGTAAAAGTAATGCAGGTGCTTACGGTGATTTTATACAGGATATTGATCGGTCATTAGGAGATTTGATTGCCTATTTAGAAGAAAAGGGAATACGCGATAATACCCTGATTATATTTGCCAGTGATAATGGTGGAGATATTCCAAATAAAAAAGAAGTCATGCCAGAAAATTTTGCAGTAAACAAAGGGTTGAAGATCAATGGTGATTTAAGAGGTGATAAGCACACGATTTGGGAAGGGGGATTTAAAATTCCATTTATCATAAATTATCCTAAGGAAATTAAAGGAAATCAAACTTCTGAAGCAACTGTATCAACTATTGATATTTATGCCTTTTTAGCAGATTATGTTGGACATAATAAAGGCTTAGATGAGAAGGACGCACCTGATAGTTTCAGTTTTAAAAAAGTAGTTGAAAATACTTCGGCAAATTATGAGCGTCCTCCATTGGTTCATAGAGATGCCCAGGGAAGAAAAGCAGTTCGTTTTGAAAATTGGAAATATATCGAAACCAAAAACGACAAATCTAAAAAACCAACGGATAAAGAACAACTTTTTGATTTAGCCAAGGATGGGTCAGAATCAAATAATGTAGTATCAGAAGAATCCTCAAAGACCAAGGAGGCAAAAAATTATTTAATCCAAATAACAGAAAACCCTTCAAAAAGTATTTGGAAACCATAGTTGAGAAATAGTAGGAACTAATTTATAAAAAATGAAAACCAAAATAAAATTATCCCTTATAGCCATTTTATTGATAACTCTTTATGGAGGCCATGTTTTTGCGCAAAAACATAAAAGGCCTAATATCATCTATATCATGACTGATGATCAGAGTGCTATAGTGCCTTCAAAAGAAGATGGCAACCAAATTCATCTTGAAGGAGAAAAAGTGCAATCACATCCTTTTGGGTTTAATGGAGATAAAGAAGTGTATACACCAATTATTGATGGCTTGGCAAAAGACGGAATGATTTTCAACCATGCTTATGTATCCAGTTCTGTTTGTTCTCCAAGCAGGTATACTATGTTAACAGGAAGGTACGCCAGTCGTTCTGAGGGGGTCTCTTTTATGAAACTGCACCCATATGGAAAAATGACCCGGGTAGAGAATAATACTGAGTTAGAGATGGATCGGGAAAATTTACCGCGACTGCTTCAAAAAGCAGGATATAAAACCGGTTTTGTAGGAAAAAGCCATATTATTGACCACCACTTATTACAGAATAAAGAAAGTATGGAATTGAGTGAATGGGACGGGAAATCGCTCATAAAATATGACAAAAGCGCAGATCCTAAATTACCTGAAATTAATAAGGCGATGAAACACAATCATACTTTTTGGGCCAATCGTATCAAACAATATGGTTTTGATTATGCTAATGGTGTTTATGCCGGAAATTTACGAGAACTGTATAATGATTCTTTAAATGTTCACAATATCGAATGGAAAAACAAAGCAGCATTAGAATTTATTGAGCAAAATGCTGAGGAACCATTTTTTCTTTATTATAGTGAAATGGTACCACACGGACCGGCACCTTGGATCAATAAAAATGGTAAATACATACATGGTCTTGACGCTAATCCCAAATTCACGGGAGAAGGATATAACGATGATGAATTTGAGAATATGCCTTCAAGAAAGGAAATTTTAAATGAAATTATAGCTGCAGGTAAAGATCCGGATCATGCCTGGTTGCGATGGTTTGATTATGCCGTTGGCGCCGTAGTAAAAAAGTTAAAAGAAAAAGGAATTTATGAGAACACTATTATTGTTGTAACTTCTGATCACGGAAATTATAATTTGGCAAAAACTACACTTTATGAAGGTGGTATAAAAGTTCCTTTAATGATACACTGGCCGCAAGGAATTCAACCGGAATCAAACTATGATGAGCTGGTTCAAAACATTGATTTTACGCCTACATTTTTGGATTTGGCAGGTGTTAATTTAAAAAAGATAGATGATGTAGACGGAGTTAGCCTAAAAAATGTGCTTGCTGGAAGTGATAAAGTGGTACACGACCACTTGTATTTTGAATTGGGATTTGCCCGAGGTATTAGAACCAAAGATTGGAAATATATTAGCGTTCGATATGATGAAAAAGCGCAAAAACAAATTGATAAAGGCGTCATTTTTAAAGGATGGAATGGTAATACCCATACACTGCCCTATTATACACGTAACAGTCATCTAGGTTACCATGCAGCTAAATTAAATCCTTTGTATTTTGATGAAAATCAACTATTTAATTTAAATAATGACCCAACTGAAAAGAAAAACATATTTGAATCGAATCCACAAAAATCTGAGGAAATGAAGAAATTGTTGATAAAGAGTTTGAAATCGTTTCCAAACAGACCCTATGGGGAGTTGGTGGAATAATTAATCGTTTTTTTAATTGACATTAATCGATGTTACAGGCCTGTTCCCAATTACTAATTAGAAGTAAAATGATTGAGTAATATCATTTTATATTTTAACTATATAATAAATGAAAAAAACGGTATTAACAATAATCTTGATATCCATTTCAATATGTTCATTCGCCCAACAAAACGAACAACGATTGATCGATGGCTGGGAATTTAGAAAAGGCGAAATTGGCGGGATCTATGAAATGTGGCGTCCTCGTAAATTTGATTATGGGGGATGGACAAAAACGAAGTTACCTCATTGCATTAATGATCAAGATGCTGTTGACCCAGATGTTAAATACTTTCAGGGAAACACTTGGTATAGAAAAATGTTGAAAGTTAAAAATCCATACATTAATGGTAGAACACTTTTACATTTTGAAGGCGCGGGACAGAAAACAGAAGTCTATACCTATTTAACAAAAGTGGGTAGTCATATAGGTGGGTATGATGAGTTTACCATTGATATGACGGATAGTTTCGATGAATTTAGTCAAAATGAATTGTTCACTAAAAAGTACAATAGCGAATTTCCATTGGCCATACGCTGTAATAATTCACGAGATTTAAATATGATGCCCTCGGATTTAAGTGATTTTAATGTTTATGGTGGCTTGTATAGATACGTTAATTTAGTGTACGTCCCAGCAGTTTCGGCAAAAACAGTTCACATTACGCCAACCGTTTTGGAAGAAGGGAAATCTGCAAATATAAAAATACAATTGGACCTTCATAACCCAGAAAATCTGACGGATGAATTATCCTTATCCATCTCCATAAAATCACCCGATGGAAAGGAGGTTCACTCTAGTACAATTCTACAATCACCGTTTATCGGTAACAATCAGGTATTTGAATTCAATTTGAAGAAACCAAAACTATGGTCGCCAGACAATCCGGAATTGTACACCTGCCAGTTTACATTATCAAGCAAATATGGTAAGCAAAATATCAATGAACAATTTGGTCTTAGGTATTTTGAGTTCAAAAAGAAAGGCCCATTTTACCTGAATGGTAAGCGCTTATTGCTCCGTGGAACTCATCGACACGAAGATCATGCGGGCGTTGGCGCAGCAATGACAGAAGAAATGACGCTCCATGAAATGAAAATGATCAAAGAAATGGGTGTAAACTTCATCCGTTTGGGGCATTATCAGCAGTCGGAAATTGTACTTAAGGCTTGTGATGAATTGGGGATTTTAGTTTACGAAGAAATTCCGTGGTGTCGTGGTGGTTTGGGGAATGAAGACTATCAAAACCAAGGCAAACAAATGCTCGAGAACATGATCACTCAGCATTATAACCACCCCTCAGTAATTCTATGGGGTCTTGGAAATGAGAACAACTGGGCTGGGGATTATGAATCCTTTGATGAAGAGGCAATTCGTGGCTATATGCAGGAACTCCATGATTTATCACATAAGTTAGATTCAACTAGGAAAACAGCCATTCGCAGGTGTCCGTTTTGTGCAGATATAGTTGATGTTTATTCCCCTTCAATTTGGGCCGGTTGGTATCGCGGTAAATTTACCGATTATCAAAAGGTGTCAAAAATGGAAATGGAAAAAACAGATCGATTTATTCATGTTGAATGGGGTGCTAGTAATCATTCGGGCAGACATTCAGAATATCCTGACAAAGGACTTGAAAAAATTACGTCTGGTAATGCTGCAGATGAAAGAAACGGTGATTTTTTAATGATTGGTGGTGATACCCGGGCTTCAAAAGATAGTGAATGGAGTGAAACGTATGCTTGTAATTTAATCGATTGGCATTTAAAAGAACAAGAAAATATGGATTGGCTTACCGGAACAGCCTATTGGATTTTTAAAGACTACTCCACTCCGCTACGTGATAAAAACCCGATCCCTTATGTAAACCAGAAAGGAGTGATTGAACGCGATTTTACAAAAAAAGAAGCCTACTATGTGTTTCAATCCTATTGGACTCGAGAACCAATGGTTCGTGTTTACGGTCACAATTGGGAAACTCGCTGGGGAGATATTGATGAAAAGAAAGTTGTTAAGGTTTACTCTAATTGCCCAGAAGTTGAACTTATTGTCAATGGAGAAAACCTAGGTAGAAAAAATAGAAACTCACAAGATTTTCCGGCAGCAGGACTCAGATGGGCAGTAAAACTTAAAGAAGGTAAAAATACCATTAAAGCTATTGGCCATAAAAAAAAGACACAAGTTATTGATGAAATAAATGTTCAATATCAAACTGCTAAATGGGATAAGCCAGATGAATTAAGATTATCAAAACATTTAGAAAATAATGATACAATTACCCTGAAAGTTGAAGCGTTTGACAAAAAGGGAATCAAATGTTTGGATGCTAGAAATGTCGTTCGTTTTAAACTGGCTGGAGATGGAAAATTAATTGATAACCTTGGAACTTCGACCACATCGCGAGTTGTTCAATTATACAATGGGCATGCTTATATAAGTGTTCTGAAAAAGAAGGGAAATTCAATTGTTAGTGTGTCTTCTAATAAAATGAAAACTCAATTTTTTAAAGTAAATTAAAAAATTAATTTCGAAAGAAAGTAATTCTGAATAAATTTGAACCAATTCGGATGTTTAGAAACATAATCAATTATATTAAAATACTGCTATTTATTGTAGCTGTTACCTGCTCCGTTAACTGTGGTTTTGCCCAAGAAAGAAAAGTTCGTCAACCAAACATTATAATAATCATGGCCGATGACTTGGGTTATGGCGATATTGGTTGTTATGGAAGCGACTATATCAATACACCTGTATTGGATAATATGGCAGCTGAAGGAATGAGATTTACTGATTATCATTCTAACGGAGCCGTATGCACTCCAACGAGGGCAGCCTTAATGACTGGTAACTATCAACAAAAAGCAGGCTTGGAAGGGGTGATTTACGTGCAACAAGAAAAACGAATTTATGGTCTCTCCCCTACTCAAAAAACCTTGGCCGAAATTTTTAAAGATGGTGGTTACAAAACTGGTATGTTCGGAAAATGGCATTTGGGTTATAATCCGGAATTTAATCCTACGCATCACGGTTTCGATGAGTTCTATGGCTACCTAAGTGGTAATGTGGATTACATTTCTCATCGTGACGGAATTGGTATTTACGATTGGTGGCATAACACAGAACTTTCTCATGACCCAGGATATGTTACTGATTTGATTACAGACAAAGCCTTGGAGTTTATGGAAGAGAATAGTAAACAACCTTTTTTTCTATATCTCCCTCACGAGGCACCACATTTCCCCTATCAAGGAAGACATGATAAAGCAGATCGACTGCCAGGACAAAAATTTGATGGACATGGCTCTAGAAAAGACCGAAAAGAGGCTTACAAAGAAATGGTTGAAATTATGGATGAAAACATAGGCCGTGTTTTTCAAAAGCTGAAAGAACTTGGCTTGGATAAAAATACGTTTGTCTTTTTTTGTTCAGATAATGGTGCCACAAAAGAAGGAAGCAACGGTAATTTAAATGGTTTTAAAACCTCATTATGGGAAGGCGGCCATCGGGTTCCTGCAATCGCCTGGTATCCATCAAAAATCAAATCAGGAAACCTAAACAATAATACGGTTTTAAGCATGGATATACTTCCAACTTTAACTTCCATTGCAAAGATTTCAGTGGAACATAATTTTGATGGCGTTGATTTTTCTAAGGTGCTATTCAAGAATAAAAAACTAAAAAAACGGGTGGTTTTTTGGAGGTATCGAAATCAGTTAGTTGCAAGAGAAGACAGTTGGAAATATTTAAAAATTAAGGACGAAGAATTTCTGTTTAATTTAGAGAATGATGTTCAGGAACAAACAGATTTAAAAGAAGCTAATCCTGCCAAAATTGAATATCTCAAATCGCTTATGAACATCTGGGAAGGCGAAATGGAGACATATACCCAACAAACCGAGTAAGTTATTTACAAAACCTTATTAAACCAAATACGTATTCTGTGGTCTCAATTGAATATCTGATTATATTGACTTTAATTTTTTGAGAGATTAAAAGCTGCTATTTTTATCAGTTTGGATTTACTGTTTATCATTTTTTAAAATCCAATGATCGATAGTAATGTTATTAATCAATAATTAATATAAATTTAATGAGGTATCATTATTATTGTTTTAAAATTACAAATTAACATAAACGTATGAGGAAGTTAAATATCCTTCTTTTATTTATAATTATTTTCAGTTATAAAATTAATGCTCAAAATACGGAGCGGCCTAATATAATTTTTATACTTGCTGATGACTTAGGTTCTGGTGATCTACATTCAACAGGGCACCCATATGCGCAAACTCCTCATTTGGATAAATTGGCGTCTAAAGGTATTCAATTTGAAAGAGCCTATATGGCGGCAGCTTGGTGTGCTCCCAGTCGTTATGGACTGATGAGTGGACAATATCCAGCACGTAATTTTAATGCTTCTAAGAATTTAAAGCCTGATGAACCTACAATTACAAAAATATTAAATGATGCAGGATATGCCACGGCACATTATGGCAAATGGCATATGAATTGGGGCATGGATTTTGCCGATTCGCCAGGTGATTTTGGTGTTGACAATCATTTCTCTACCAACCACAATGGCAATGGTAAAACCTGGACCAAACAGGAAAAAAAATCAAAACATTGGCGGGAAAGATCAACAGACGCCTATGTTGATATGACAATTGACTTTATTGACAAGAATGAATCAGGAAATGAATCCAAACCGTTTTATGTTAATCTATGGATCTATCCAACACATTCTTATATCGATCCAACAGCAGAACAACTTGCAGTTTACGATGGCTTACAAGTAAACATGAACGATTTTAGCAAACAACAACAGGAGTTTTTGACCTTCGTTTCAAAACATGGAGATATAAATAAGGCAATGCAAGCCTACTGTGCAGATGTTACCGCTATGGATAATGCACTTGGCCGTTTATTTAATTATTTAAAGGAAAAAGGATTAGACAAAAATACTATTGTCGTTTTTTCAAGTGATAATGGCCCCGGACCTTTAACAAATCAAATTAAAACCGAATCTGTCGTAAAACGTTATAAAGAAAGGCCCACTCTATTAAACAGTGTTGGTTCTGCAAAAAATTATAGAGATAGAAAATCAAGCTTTCATGAGGGTGGCATCAGAGTGCCTTATATCGTTTCCTGGCCGGGGCAATTTCCGGAAGGGGAAAAAGATAAGACCACGATTATTCAAGGTGTTGATTGGTTGCCAACCATTGCTTCGATTTGTAATGTAGAATTACCAAAAAGCACTTTTGACGGAATGGATGTGAAATCAGCATTTTATGGGAAAGGGAATAAGCGAAACGCTCCATTATTCTGGTCAGAAAAAGGAAATTCAGTTATTCTGAAAGACCAATGGAAAGGTGTACTTATCAATAATCACTTTGCCCTCTACGACATTGTAAAAGATCCTTCTGAAGAATTCAATCTGAAAAACTCCAAGGGTGATCTTGCCAATAAAATGGAAGAATCATTAAAAATATGGCTTAGTGGCTTAAAAAACTAAAAGTTTCAAGATGGCCTTAAACCAAATAAAAAACCTTATTGTAATACTTTCTTTGTTGATCGTGAACGCTAGTGTGACGGCATCGACAATTATTGACTCTATTGCAACCCGGGTTGATGGTTTTGACATTCCTGTTAAAATTATGCTGCCCGATAATCCAATCGGGAAATCACCTGTATTTTTCTTCGTTCATGGAGGTGGGTGGAATGGTGGCACAGCCAATGAAGTCCCAAAAGCAAGCATACCAAATGATGCAAGCTATCTTTGTGATCGTCTGGGAATCATTTATGTAGGTTTGGCCTATCGTTGCAAAGGCAATAAAGGAACCTTTAGTTTGGCACTTGAAGACTTAGAAGCTTCGATTACCTGGTTTATGTCAAAAGCCAACCAATACAATGCGGATTTATCGCGCATTGGATTTGGAGGAGGCTCAGCGGGGACAACCCTTTCCTCCATTTTGGCCCAACGATATCCTTCTTGCAAATTATATGTGGGCAGCGAAGGAATGTACAATGTAACCGATCAAGATCCAGATTTGTCATTTTTCCCCACAGAAGAAGGGAGAATATTATTTGGACTAATCTCAAAAGAACAAAAGTTGGAAGCATCAGCTTATTATAATTTGAGAGTAAAGCCTGCTTCAACTTTGCTTTTTCACGGGAAAGATGATTATTTATGCCACTATACTCAAAGTGAAAAATACGCTGAGAAAATTAATAGTTCTGGAGGTACGGCTAAAGTAGTACTTTATGAAAACATTAATCATACCTGTATAAATCCTGGTTATCCCGAAGTTTTTAGAAATAGCCTCATGGAGATGGCTCGGTTTTATGCAAAGGAATTTCAATTAGAGAATATTGACTTTATAGCGATAGAAATTAGTTTAGAAAACCGATTGAAAGGAATGTATCCTTCTTTAAAAGTAACAAAGGAACAATTAATTGGTACTTGGAAAAATAATAGTGAAACGCTCATTTTAGATAAAAACGGACAAGGTCAGGTTTTAAACAAGAATGGGAAGCAAGTAAAAAGGATCTCATATCATAATGATAGTTCTTTAATTTACATTAGTGAAGACGGTTCCGAAAATCAAAGAACTTTTTACTTAAGAAAAAATGGCCATACGATATATGAATCGATCCAGAACGAATCAAGATTAAAAAGTAGGCGTATAGATTATCAAAAACAAAAATCTAAATTATGAAGAATTTAAAACACATTATGGTCGTTACTTTGGCTATATTTTTAGGTAGTACTGCGGTTCTTATTGCTCAAAAAAATAAAAAATCGAAAAGGCCTAATATTCTAATAATCCTTACAGATGACCAAGGAAATGCAGATGCGGGATATCAAAGATCGCCTGCCTCAGTGAAGACCCCTTCCATTGATAAACTTGCGGAGGCAGGTATTATTTTTACAAATGGTTATGCCAGTGGATATGTATGTTCACCAACGAGAGCCGGATTATTAACAGGACGTTATCAACAACGTTTTGGGTTTTATCGTGCCCCGGATTCCCGAATAGGATTGCCCCTATCTGAAATCACATTAGCTGATGTATTAAAAGAGAATGGGTATGTAACCGGAGCCTTTGGAAAATGGCATTTAGGATTGACCGAGGAGTATCATCCAAACAATAGAGGTTTTGATGAATTTTATGGATTTCTGGGACACGGTGCTCACGACTATTTCGATCTAACAATCAAAGAAAATGGGGATGATTTTCATCAACCTATCTATCGTAATTTGGAAAAAATTTCTGATACAGGATATTTAACAGATAATTTGGCAAGAGAGGCAATCTCTTTTATAAAATCTAAAGCAAATAAAAAAAATCCATTTTTCTTGTATTTGCCGTTTAATGCGGTGCACGGCCCATTGCAGGCACCAGAAGGCGATATTAAAATTTTCAATACGGGAAACCCAAAACGTGATATTTACTTGGCAATGTTACATAGAATGGATATTGCTATTGGTAATGTAGTTGAAACTTTGAAAAATGAAGGTGTGTATGATAATACGTTGATAATATTTTTATCAGATAATGGTGGAGCTGTTTCTAATCTATCTGATAATTTACCACTGAAAGGATCTAAACACACGGTATATGAAGGTGGTTATAGAGTTCCATTTATCATTAGTTGGCCAGATAAATTAAAACATGATATTAGTGATGAACCCATCATTTCAATCGACATCATGACTACCATTTGTGCCACCTTGGATATTGAGCTGCCAAAAGATGTAATATATGACGGAAGAGATATTCTTTCAACTATTCATGGAAAATCAGAACGACCCTTACATGAACAAATATTTTTTGATGGTAATGACGGATCCTGGGCTATTCGTGAAGGAGATTGGAAACTATTATACAACAAACAAAAGAGCTTAGAATTGTATAATCTGAAAGATGATTATATAGAGCAAAATAATTTATTAGCAGCGCATCCCGATAAGGTGGCTGATCTTAAATCTAAATACACAGCATGGCGTGATGAAATGGGAACACCTATGAGCAATAAAAAGACCAAAAAGAAGAAAAACAAACCAGCTGAAAAGAAGAGTTGATACACCTTAACCAATCTAATATATTTTGAAAAGAATTAAAAACATAATTCCTGCAATCGCTTTTTTCTTAACTGTAACTGGATCTGTATCCATTGTAACTGGCCAGAAGAAGCCAAATATTCTTTTAATCACAGCTGATGATATGAATTGGAATTCAGTTGGAGTATACAATAGCACGGTGGCTGGAATTACCCCAAATATTGATGCTTTGGCCGGAGAAGGGTTTAGATTTGATTACGCTTTTGTGCCCTTGGCCATGTGCACACCCTCTAGACAAATAATCCTTTCAGGCAATCACAGCCATCAAACTATGACAAGAGGCTTTACCGAATTGGAAAGATTAGGACCTGCCTTGCCTGATATATTAAAAGAAAACGGATATTATATAGCCAATATTAACAAGCAACAAAATAATTATGATTGGGACAAAGCTGTTACTGAGGTAGAAACAAGCAAAGGTCGAAATATTCCGGCCAACGCAAATGCCGTCAAAGACATCATAAAAGATGCCGGAAACAAGCCTTGGTTTATTATGATGAACTTCAATGACCCTCATCGTCCTTTTTATGATTCTCAAAATCAACGAAAGAAAGCTGATTATACTGAATTAAAAAAGAATGGAAAATTAAGTATTCCGAGTAAAATATATACCGCTGACGAAATTACGGTCCCAGGATTTCTTCCTGACTTACCTGAAGTAAGAGAGGAAATGGCGCAATATTATTCTTCTGTTCGAAGGAGCGATGATGGGGTTGGTTCAGTGTTAAAGGTTTTGAAGGAGGCACAACAGGATGAGCATACCATTGTTGTATTCCTCTCGGATCATGGTATTTCCATGCCTTATGCCAAATTGAATTGTTATCAAACCAGTTTAAGAGTTCCATTGATTGTAAAATACCCTTCAAAAATAAAAGCTGGAGGTCGTGACTCCAATAATATCGTGAGTTCTATAGACCTTGCTCCTACCCTTCTAGAAATGCTAGGTTTAGACATCCCAACTTATATGGCCGGACAATCCTTTGTACCACTCTTAAATGGAAAAGTTCAAGGGAAACGCGATTATACTGTAGGCTATTATTACCGAAACCTGCGTCAGAAAAATATGTTTCCTGAATTTGCAGTGCACATGAAAGACTGGGTTTATATATACAATCCTTGGGTAGATGGCACAAAAGAAGTACATAATTCAGATTATACCCATAGCATGACATTAAAAGCGATATGGGCAGCATCTGATTCGATTCCTTCAATCAAAAAACGCAGCGAATTTCATAAATACCGAATTATTGAAGAATTATACGATGTACGTCAAGATCCAAATTCATATAACAATTTGGCTTATGAGAAAGAGTTTGAACAAACAATTACTTCCATGCGAAAAATCATGGTTGAATGGATGCAAGAGACCAATCATCCTGCTCTAGAATTGATGCGGGACCCTTATAATAAACCCCTGATTACAGCATATATGAAGTGGGAACAGGAAAATGCGATCAAACAAATTGACGAAATTAAAAACTCTAAAAAAATAAAAAAGAACCAAACCAAATCCCTATGATTAGTTTAAATCATGTTTTTAAAATCGCCTGCCTATTTATTTGTATTTTAAATACAATCCACTTTACCGCACAATCGGGGCCTAATATCTTAATTATTATGACTGACCAACAAACTTGGGATGCTGTTGGTTATGCAGGAAATAAAATAATTAAAACTCCAAATCTGGATCGATTGGCAAGTGAGGGCGTAAATTTTTCCAATGCTGTAACCCCAACCGCTGTTTGTGTACCAGCAAGAACATCAATTCTAACAGGGCGCTTAAATGAAACCACAACTATTCGTAAAAATAAGGATGCCCTAACCAACGATTGTTATTATCCGACCTTTGATGAAATATTAGCTAAAAGAGGATACAAATCAGAGTATCATGGTAAATTTCATGCCCCTGAACATATGGCTCGCGTATATTCGAATCCCCCCGTTGATGGGATGACCGGAACAGATCCTATCATCCATTGGGAACCGCTATATGTGCAATATGTTAAAGACAATGTAAAAGAAAGACCCTTAAAACAAGGTGAACTATATGAAACTACATTTTATGGAGGTTCAATCCCTTATAAACTAGACCCAACAGATATTTATTATAAGGACTTGCATTCTGGTGCAACAATTGAAAAAGCAGGTTTAAAAACCTTAAGTCAGTCTGTTGTTCATGGCGTTTTAGACTTACCGGCCGAATATACCATTACAGCTGTACAGGGAAGACAAACCTTGGATGCCTTGGATCGATTAAAAGATAAAAAGTTTATATTGACATCTTCCTTTCACTGTCCGCATGTTCCCATTACACCATCTGAACCCTATGCATCGATGTATAAGCCTGAGGCTATGCCTACCTCAATATCAGTCACAGACAAAAGAGAAAATTCTCCTTATGCACCCGGTAAAATTTTTGAACCTTATAATGACAAAGAAAAAGTGCAATATATGGTTGCCAATTATTATGCCTTAGTAACCGAAATAGATGATTGGGTTGGGAAAATTCTCAATAAACTTGATGCATTGAACTTGGCAGAAAACACTTTGCTGGTCTTCGTGTCAGACCACGGTGAAATGTTGGGGGCTCATGGAATGCGCGGGAAATTTAATTTTTATGAAGAATCGGTTCGTGTACCTTTTTTAATCCGCTATCCGAACAAGATAAAACCCGCACAAACCATTTCAACACCGGTTTCTACTCTAAACATATTCCCAACAGTGTTGGAATATGCAGGATTAAAACATATAGCTTCAGACGGCTATTCCTTGAAAGGAATGATAGAGGGAATTGAAACTCCAAAATATGACTTTGCCATTTCTGAATGGACATGGGAAAATGAAAGTACTCCGTCGATTATGATTCGAACAGAAAACTGGAAGTTAATGACTACTCATCGAAGTGGTGGTAATAATGTTGAGGCTCTTTACGATTTAAAGAATGATCCCCATGAGTTGAATAATTTATTGGGTTCAAATCCTGAACGATTTAATTATGTTGAAAGAGTTGAAAATTTAAGGTCGAAACTATTGACCTATTTAGATGACGTTAACTATCCTTTTACGCAAGGAATCAAACAGCGAGTTATCATACGAAAATAGATTAATTCAATTATAATAGTTTTGAAAATCAATGTCTTATAAGTACTACTTTATAACGTTTTAATTTTTTAAACTACCATCACAATAGCTCAAAAGAAAAATAAAGAAACAACTCAGGTTATTTTATTTGATGGAACCTCAATAGATGCATGGAAAGACCTTTAATCCGATTTGTGCTGGTTTTTATTCTGAGTTAATTTCTAATTAATTGATTATTCATCTTTAATTAATTGTTACCTGTTACATTTGAGTTAAATCAATTAAGGAATAAATGATTCGTAAAAATCTTAAAAAACGAACGACATGAGCGAATTCACTTTAAAAGTTAATAAAAAGAAATATACCATTGATGTCGATCCCCAAACACCAATCCTATGGGTATTGCGAGATCACCTGAATTTGGTAGGTACTAAATTTGGTTGTGGAATAGGACAATGTGGAGCCTGTACAATTCACTTCAATGGTGCTGCTATCCGATCTTGTCTGCTCCCGATATCAGCGGCTGCAAATGCCGAAATAACGACTATTGAAGGCCTGTCAGCTGACGGTTCTCATCCGGTTCAAAAGGCCTGGATTGAGCATGATGTTTCACAATGTGGCTATTGCCAAGCAGGACAAATCATGACGGCTTCATCTCTATTGGCTTCCAATAGCAAGCCTACTAAAGAGGAAATTTCTTCAATTATGTCAGGAAATATATGCCGATGCGGAACCTATGATAAAATTAATGAAGCGGTGAAAAAGGCCTCTGAAAATACTTAAAAATTATAAGACCAATAGACCATGAAACCAATCAAAAATCATCAAAGTAGAAGGGCATTCTTTATGACCTCGGCCGCAGCAGCTGGGGGACTTATGTTGAGTTATAGTTGGATATCAACTCAAGGGGAATCCTGGTCAACACAGGAGTCACTTGTACCTTTAGAAACAGAACTTAACGGTTTTATTATTATAAAAGAAGATAATACTGTGATTATCTTTTCTCAAAACCCCGAAATAGGTCAAAACATTAAAACTTCCATGCCAATGATCGTTGCTGAAGAATTAGATGTAGATTGGAAAAATGTGGTGGTTAAACAGGCAGACTTGAATAATGGTAAGTATAAAAGACAAGTAGCCGGAGGTAGTCAATCTATTCATAAAAGCTGGTCTGTTTTAAGGGAAGCTGGTGCTACGGCACGTCAAATACTTGTTGCTTCAGCAGCAGATAAATGGGGTACAACAGTAAATGACTTGTATACTGAAAAAGGTTTTGTGATTCATAAATCAGGAGAAAAACTATCCTATGGAGAACTAGCTGCGACTGCAGCTACCATGGAAATTCCAAAACAGGTAAAATTAAAAAACCCCAAAGATTTTAAAATTATTGGCAAACCTATACTCAACGTAGATGCAACCGATATTGTAACTGGAACTCCCCTTTTCGGATTTGATACCCAGCGCAAAGGCATGGTATATGCCCGTGTACTTCGCCCCCCGGGTTTTGGAATGGTATTGAACTCAATAGATGATACAGAGACCCGCAGTATCAAAGGTGTTATAGATGTATTAGAATTAGATAACAAAGTTGCAGTAATTGCCAATTCAACCTGGACTGCCATCAATGGGGTAAAAGTGTTAAAAGCAAATTGGTCTAAAGCCCTCAGTTCAGAAGATTCTACAATGCATCAGAAAAAATTGCTTGAGCTGATCAATAATAAATCAAAAAAACCTAAAGTAAACCAAGGAAATGTAGAGGAAGCTTTTACTCAGGCTGATGCCATACTTGAGAGAACCTATGAGGCTCCTTTTCTTCCTCACAATTGTTTGGAACCCATGAATTTCTTTGCGGATGTTTCAGACAAAAAAGTAGAATTATATGGCCCAATACAAACACCTGCCAATTCCAGAAAAGCAGTTGCTCAGTTACTCAAAAGAAATGAGTCTGAAATTTCTGTTGGCATATCCAGAATAGGTGGAGGCTTCGGCAGAAGACTCCGGGGGGATTTTGTATTAGAAGCCGCTCAAATTTCTGATAAAATTAGAAAACCTGTACAATTGATCTATACCCGTGAAGATGATATGACAGCTGGAGTTTATCGTCCCGCATCAGCTTATAGAATCAAAGCGGGCATTAAAGATGGTAAAATACTTGCATATCACCTTACAGGTGCGGGGGTTAGAATGAGAAATACAGTTAGACCGGGAACATGGCCACAAGCTGCGGTACCTAACTTCAAATTGGAAACACATACCTTAAAAAGTGAAATTACTACTGGAGCATGGCGTGCACCTACTTCAAATTTTTTGGCTTTCGCTGAGCAGGTTTTTATCGATGAACTCGCTGAATTAGCAAAAATTGATCCAATAGATTTTCGATTGGAGTCCTTAAAGCAAGCCGAAAAATCACCTATTGGTAAAGCAAAATACAAACCTTCTAGATTGGCAGGAGTCATCAAATTAGCGGCTGAAAAATCTGACTGGCACACCAAAAAGAAAGGTGTTTTTAAGGGAATTAGTGCCTATTATTCGCATGATTCTTATGTGGCCGAAGTGGCTGAAATTACAATAGAAAACGGACAACCAAAAATAACACGAATTGTTGTCGCAACCGACTGTGGCATTATTATTAATAAATCCGGAGCCGCAAATCAAGCAATGGGAGGCGTTGTTGACGGTATTGGTCATGCCATGTATGGAGAACTCACTTTTAATAATGGAGTTCCCGTCCAAAATAATTTTGATTCATATAGGCATATGCGTAATCCCGAATGTCCTAAAGTTGAAACCCATTTTGTAGAAAGTAATGAAGACCCAACAGGCTTAGGAGAACCCACTTTACCTCCGGCAGCGGCGGCCTTGGCCAATGCAATATACGCCGGAATAGGCAAACGAATTTATAGTCAACCCTTCAGTAAACACGGCATTTCCCTTGTATAGAAAATCAACATTATCATGTTAGAAGTAATATATTATTAACCATTGAATAAATAAATATGAGATTAAAGAACAAAAAAGCCATCGTAACCGGAGCTGCTTTTGGAATAGGTAGAGCAATTGCGAATAATTTTGCCAAACAAGGTGCTCAAGTTTGCATCTTAGACATCAATGATGAGGCTGCAGCAAAAGCAGTTGCAGAAATTAGGAGTGAGGGAGGAACTGCCTATTCCATGCATTGTGATGTGGGTGATGCCAAACAGGTTGATGCTGCTTTTACCAAAGCTGTTAAGGCGATGGGTGGACTTAATGTGTTGGTTAACAATGCTGGAATTATCAGGCAATCGCCTGTTGTTGATACGTCAGAAGAAGATTGGGACCTAATCATTAGAACCAATCTAAAAAGTGTGTTTTTATGTACTAAGAGAGCCTTAAAAGAAATGATCCCTACTGATGAGCCAGGTAGAATTATTTCCATATCCAGTATTCATTCTGTAATAAGCGAACCTGATTGCGGTCATTATACCGCTTCAAAAGGTGGTATTGAAGCACTGATGAGAACCGTAGCCACTGAGGTAGCACCAAATAAAATTACTGCCAATTTTATTCGACCTGGAGCAACTTATACGGAATTAACGATTCCTATGTATACAGAATCGGTAGTTCGTTCACTATATGATCGCGTACCTCTAGCTGAAATAGCGGAACCAGATTGGATTGCGCATGCAGCAGTTTTTATCGCTAGTGATGAATCACGCTATATGACAGGACAAGATATTACAGTAGATGGTGGATACCGAATGAATGGAGCTTTACCTGGAGCGAAATATTGGGAGAAATAATGAACCCAATTTTATAATAAGGTATATCATTTACAATGAGCAAAAAAAACAATATTGACAGCGCTTTACTCACTGATTGGGCGAAGTCTTGTTTGCTAACATTAGAGTTATCTGAAGAACACGCCGATTTTGTCAGCCAAAGCCTTGTTCAAACTAGTTTGTGGGGCATTGATTCGCATGGCATTGCACGTCTTCCCCATTATTTTAATCGAATTCGAGCAGGATCCGTCAAGCCACAACCTAAAATTGCCATTGAAAATACCGGACCTTGTTCATCCAATGTAAATGGTGACCACGGATTGGGAATTGTAGTGATGGGTGATGCGACAAATGAGGCGATTTCCTTAGCCAATAAAAATGGTATTGGAATAGTAGGTATTAGAGAATCTTCACATTGTGGAGCGATTGGAATTTATGGGAGAATGATTGCTGAAGCAGGCCTTGTTGGGATCGTCTTTACCCATTCAGATTCCTTTGTCGCACCACATAGAGGGTATCAAAAGTTTCTAGGTACCAATCCAATTTGTATTGCGGCTCCAAATTCGGATGGGCCACCAGTTTGTTTAGATATGGCCACTAGTGCAAAGGCCTTTAATTATGTGATGAATGCCAGAATTGAAAATCGTAAAATACCTGATACTGTTGGTTATGATGTAAAAGGAAATGCTACCGAAAATCCGCATGATATTGCCAGTTTACGTCCGATGGCCGACCACAGAGGATACGCTCTTGCCTTTATGATTGACCTACTATGTGGACCCTTAAATGGAATGCCTTTTGGGCTAAATATTCCATCTATGTATGAAGATCTCTCGGAGCAAAGGCATTTAGGATCTTTGGTAATCGCCATAGATCCCCTGCGTTTTTTCGGAGGTAAAGACCTTTCAAAAACAGTGGCAAATATGGTAGAATCCGCTCGGTTGCAAACCGTTAAGGACAAGGATAAACCGGTCTTAGCACCTGGAGATGATCAGTATGCCAAAGAAAAAGAACGACTCGAACATGGAATTCCGGTAGAAGCAGGATTATTGGAACAAATAAACAATTGGAGTAAAGAACTCAAAATAAAATTGCCAAAAGGCTTTAATAACTCAAATAAATGAAGTCCAAAAATCAAATAATATTGCAAGTTAAAGAACCCTTTTTAGGTTTGTTTCTAATCATAGTGTTTGGATTTCTTTCAATTTCAACCGCTGCTCAAAAAAAGAAAAACCTGCTGTTTATCATGACCGATCAGCAGCAATACAAAGCCTTGAGTATTGCAGGAAACACTGTTTTGGAAACGCCTAATTTAGATAGATTAGCAAAGCAAGGAGCGTATTTTAAAAACGCCTATACACCAATGGCAGTATGTGGACCAGCAAGATCGTCCATTCTAACAGGAATGACCGTTGAAAGCACGGGAGTTAATTCTAATGCTAGAACGTATTTGTATAAAGATGAAAAGGTAATGACAACATTAACCTTTGATGAAATTTTGACGCGTAAAGGTTATCATTGTGAGTATTACGGTAAATGGCATGTGTTGACATCTAAAGGAGATGTATATAAAAACCCTAAGTTGACTTCAAAAAATGGAAAATCAAGATTTGGACCAGGAGGACAAAACCATGTCTTTATGGATTATATCAATGAAATCTATCCACAACCAAAATTGAAAGAAGGTGAGTTATATGACACCTTCGTAAAAAGGCCCTATAAACCCAATCCTATTGATTCGTATTATGGGAAGACTCATGAAGAAGTAAAAGATAAAAAGAGAAGAAAACAAACTTATTTACACGGTGAATTACTGATTCCGGCCGAGCATAGTATTACAGCATATCAAGCAAAAGAAGCCATCGCTGCAATTGAACGTTTAAAAGATTCTACATTTAGTATTACACTTTCATTGCACATGCCTCACGCTCCAATGACACCAACAAAACCTTATTCAGGCATGTATCCTGTTGAAGAGATGAAACTTCCCGCAAGCTTGCATGACAATATGGAAAACTCACCCTATAAAAAGGCCAACCAACGATTGAATTTGCCAGAGTATAGGGATGAAGAAAAAATAAAGTATATGATTTCCGACTACTATGGTATCCTTAAGGAAATTGATGTTTGGGTCGGTGAAATTTTAAAAACCTTGGATAAAAATGGACTCACTGACGATACCTTAATTATTTTCACTAGCGATCATGGTGAAATGTTAGGAGCACATGGCATGCGTGAAAAAAACGTTTTTTACGAAGAATCTTCTCATATTCCATTACTCATTCGTTTCCCTGGAGAAATAAAAAAGAATACCATTGTTGATGGTTATGTATCCAATGTAGATCTTTTCTCCACCATTTTAGATTATTTAGAAATTGAAGGATCGTATCCATCAGATGGAACAAGTTTGAGAGATCTTATAGAAGGTAAAGAAACCGAACATGGCGAATATGTTGTTACTGAATGGGATCGTGGGGATACAGTTCCGAATTTTATGATCATTAAAGATGGTTGGAAACTTATAATCCCTTATACGGCAACCTCTGATGTAATCAACGCGATGTACGATTTAAATTCGGATCCACATGAAATGAATAATCTCATAAGTAAGAATCCAAAAAAGGGCATGTATTCCGCAAAAACCGAAGAACTGAGAAAATGCCTTTTAGAATGGTTGAAAAAAAATAAATCTATTCATTACGATGGCGTTCAAAGAAGGAAACTTATATAGAAATAATAGAAAAAAATACAAATTAAATGAAACTAAGTAAAAACATAACATTAAAAATTGTAACCATAATTTTGGGGAGTTTTTTCCTGTCATCAGGAATTCTTGCTCAGAAAAAGAAGAACCTTCTTTTCATTATCACAGACCAACAGCAATACAAGGCTTTGAGCATTGCTGGTAACTCAGTTCTGGAAACCCCAAATTTAGACCGGCTAGCGGAAGGTGGGGCCTATTTTACAAATGCGTATACTCCCATGGCGGTTTGTGGTCCGGCAAGATCTTCTATCCTCACGGGTATGACGGTTGAAAAAACTGGTGTGAATACCAATGCCAAAACTTATACTTACGATGATGAACCCGTAATGACCACACAAACATTTGATGAAATATTAACAGAAAACGGATACCATTGTGAGTATTATGGAAAATGGCATGTCAAGTCAAATCATGCGGAAATTTATAAAAATCCCAAGAAGTATTCAGAAAATGGAAAATCCATATTCCTACATGGGGGCCAAAATCATATTTATAGAGATTATCTTAACGCTCATTTCCCTATACAAAATTTAAATGATGATGAATTTTATGACACCTTCATTAAAAGACCTTATCGGCCTGATCCAATTGATAGCTATTATGGGCACACCTATGAAGATGTAAAAGCACATAAGAAGATAAGAAGATCACAACCCGATATACACGGCGAATTACTAGTACCTGCTGAACATAGTATCACCGCCTATCAAGCCAAAGAGACCATTGCAGCCATCGAGAGGCTGAAAGACAAACCTTTTAGTATTACACTTTCACTGCACATGCCCCATGCTCCAATGACACCTACAAAACCTTATTATGGTATGTATCCTGCCAAAGACATGACCCCTCCTGCAAGCCTAAATGATGACATGAAAAACTCGCCTTATTCAAACGCAAATGGCAGGGAGAATCTTCCAGAGTACTCAGATCCTGAGAAGATAAAGTACATGATTTCTAATTATTATGGAATTATCAAGGAAATTGACGTTTGGATTGGAGAGATATTAAAAACATTGGATGAAAATGATTTAACTGATGATACTTTGATTGTGTTTACCAGTGATCACGGCGAAATGCTCGGAGCTCATGGTTTAAGAGAAAAAAATGTGTTCTATGAAGAATCCTCTCATATTCCTTTATTGATCAGTTTTCCAGGAGAAATCAAAAAGAAAACTGAGGTGAATGGTTATGTATCTAACGTTGATTTATTTTCTACAATTTTAGACTATTTGGCCATTGAAGAACATCCTTCTGACGGGAAAAGTTTAAGGGGATTGATAGAAGGAACTGATAAGAAACATGGCAATTATGTTGTTACCGAATGGGATTACCGAGGCCCTGTATCGCCAAATTATATGATTGTGAAAGGTGGATGGAAACTCATGATTCCTTATACAAAAGAATCTACTGTTATCAATGCCATGTATAACCTAAATGAGGATCCGAATGAAATGAACAATCTGTTGGGAAAAAATCCAAACAGGGGAAATTATCAGGCAAAGGCTGAAGAGTTGAGAACCGACTTATTGGAATGGTTAAAAAAGAATAAGTCAGCAAGATACGAGGGGGTTAAAACAAGGGAATTGATCTAGATATTTACTATTGACACCAAAAAAGAAAAATAAGATCATTGGTTGTCAATTCAATAATATCAAAAAGGAGAATGCAGCAGTTAACGGAAAACAAGTTTTCAGAGATCGTAAAACTGTTAATAATGATTAAAGAATTGAGCGACGTCAACATGTTTAATTTTAAATAATATAAATCGATGAGTACAGCATTTTTGAATTTTTCGTCTTGTTTTAATAGAAGAATTAACCTTATAATACTTTTCACTTTTTTACTTCCATTTGCTATGAATGCCCAAAAAGCAATAATTCATGGTAAAATAGTTGCATTTGATTCAATTCCAGTTGAAAAGGCAGAGATCAAGTTAAAAAGAAACAATACTTCTGCTTTATCAGATTCATTGGGATTTTTTAGCATTGAATGCCAGGAAAACGATAAGCTTTCAATTAGGGTAGCCGGATTTAAAACGAAAAAGTTAAAAGTTAAAAGTCTAAGTGATTCGCTCAATATTCAAATAGAATTTGGAGGAAGCGAAAAAGATATCGAAGATGCTTCTGGCCATGGTCATCTTGATAGGGAAAGCTTAGTTTATGCTACTGATTATCTTGATGCAGATCTATTTGTAGATTCCGGCTATACCGATGTGATTGAAATGATTACAAGTAAATTCCCTGGAGTAAATGTAGTTGGCGACGACATTATTATTCGGGGGAAAAATTCTCTCAATGGTAATAATTCGGCATTAATTGTAATCGATGGAGTCACAACAACTGTGTATAGTCTAAGAAGCTTATCTGTAGCTGATGTTAAATCTGTGAATGTACTAAAAGGTAATCAAGCAGCACCATATGGGTCAAGAGGTGCAAATGGTGTGGTCGTAGTTATCACCAAATAGAAATAACTACTTGGATTTAATCAATCATATAAATAAAATATTCAACGCTTAAACCTCTTTATCAATTTGACATCTAACGAATGAATTGATTTGTAAGTGTGCAAATTTTAGATGATACGAGATAAGAATCCATAACGATGAACTTGGCTAACATTGAAATAAATAGCAAACTTTTAACAAATTAAATTAAGCATTAATCTGTTTTTTAGAATTAATTAATGTTCCACAATTATATTCGGTCCCTTAAAAAAAGAATCGATTTTTTTCCTAAAGGACTTAATATAAACAAATTGTTAAATGAATATTTCAAAACGAAAATTTGCCTTTTTAATCATTACGCTTTTAGTATTTAAAGTGGTTGCCCAAAAAAATGGAGAAATCAAAGGAGCATTATCTGATGAACAAACTCAAGAGAGTATCCCTTTTGCAACTATTTCACTATTAAAAGATGGGCATTTGACTTCAAAAGGAGCTACTTCCGATTTTGAGGGTTTGTTTAAAATTGAAAACTTAGTTGACGGAGACTATGGTCTTATTATTTCATTTATGGGTTATCAAACCGATACAATTAAAGGATTACAACTTTCAGGAACCAAATTTTCCATTGATTTAGCAACCATAAAACTGTCTCAGGTAAGTGAAGCACTTAATGAAATTGAAATCAAAACCATGAATCGAACGGTGGTATCCAAAATCGACAGAAAAACATATCATGCCGATGATTTTGAAACGGCAAGAGGAGGCACCGCTACAGATGTACTGAATAAATTACCATCAGTTTCAGTAAATCCAAATGGGGTAGTTTCTGTTAGAGGAACAAGTGATTTCATGGTCTATCTGAATGGGAAACCAAGTCAATTAGATCCGACTATGTTACTGGGACAAATTGCTAGTGATGCTATTGTGAGTATTGACGTAATCACCGTTCCCACGTCAAAATTTGATGCGCAAGGAAAAGGCGGAATCATTAATATTACAACCAAATCCATAGGGGTTGAAGGCTTATCAATGTCGGTTAATAGTACTGTAGGTGGAGCTCCCTGGGGCCATACTACTGATCCTTATAGCGGATATGAAATGACCGATAATCGATACAGTGCAGGTTTGAATTTAATGTATGGTAAAAAGAACTTTTTATTCTATGGAGGATTCAATATTAGTGACAAAAATGTAAACGGTGAGAGAACCGGTGATGCCCGGATATTAGATGCGTCTACGGGAGCATACAAACATATGGTTGCGAGTGGTGAAAGGCCAGAATGGTATCAATCTCATTCGGTAAATTTGGGAATGGATTATAAAATTTCAGCCTCCAGTCAGCTGTCAATATCCTATATGTATGGCAATAGAACCGAAGGACGTTCAGCGTTTTATATTTACAATAATTTTTTTGGCGATGCTGATAAAAATCCCATTCCTGGTGTACCTGTGGATGAAGAATGGATTTATAACCCAAATACAGATAATCGATACGGAATCTTTCATACGATTAGTTTAGATTTTGTACATAAGATCGATGAAATGACTGAAATTTCGTCATCATTTATTTATGAAAACTCAAAATTAAGTCGTGAACTGGATAATTACAATTATGAATATGATCCGGTTTCGGAAGAGGTGGGAGATCTCATTTTGCATTATAACCAAACAGATGCGACACCTTTAAATGGATATCGCTTTTCATTTGATTACGCGAAGGAATATGATAATGGAAATACTTTGGGACTTGGAATACAACCTCAATATTTCATTATTGATGGGGAATTTAATTATGAACAGTTAGATGGCCCAGTTGTAGAACTGGAGAATGGAATAGATTTAACCAGGGGAATTTATGCTGGATATATAGATTATTCCGGTAGTATTGGAAAACTAAAATATATTGCGGGCTTACGATTGGAGTATACAGACCAGGTAATGGAAGTTGACAACCCTGATTATTTCACCATTTTTAATAGTCCAAGTGAAGATACTTTTAAAGTACAACAACTGGATTGGTTTCCTGCATTACATGCAGATTATGAGATCAATAAAACTAGTAAGGCAAATTTGGCTGCCAGCCGAAGAATTAGCCGGCCTCCAGTCAAAAATATGGCTCCATTTTTATATAGAAGGCATCTTGAAGTGTATGTTGTTGGAGATCCAAATTTAGAACCAGAATATATCAATAATATTGAAATAGGATATGATAAGAAAATAGGAAAGCAAAACATAAACCTTACCGGGTTTTACAGAGGTGTTGATAATGCCATTTTCAGAGTGAACACGATTTATGACGAAGAATTAGTGTTGATTCGTAGCTATACGAATGCAGGTAATTCCAATTCATTAGGCGTCGAGTTAAACGCCAATTTTGTAGCAGGTAGTTTTGCTAAATTCTTCCTTGGTGGATCCCTGTATAATTATAGAGTCAAAAGCGATATTTTTGGATATAAGGAAGATAATAGCAGTACGAATTGGAGTTTAAAAGGGAATGCGATTTTTGATTTGTCGGAAGAGTTTAAATTTATAACAGATTTTGATATAAAATCTGCAACGGTCACAGCCCAAGGGAAAAATGACATGTTTTATCTGGCCAATATAGCCTTTAGCTATTCGCCTAAAAATGTAAAAAATTTAAATTTTATCCTTAAGGGAATAGATATTTTAGGTTCTAATGATACCGGATTGGATACAAAAGCCTTTAATAGTGAGGGTCAGGAAATTTTTTATCAGGAAACACAGTACTTAAGGGTAGGCCCAATAGTAGAATTTGGGTTTTCATATGCCTTTAATAAAAAGAAAAAAGAAACCCCTAAAGCGAAAAGTACCTTCGGAAAAAAAGAATTTTAAATCGACATCATTCCTGCTTATTAAATAGCACAGTCAAGTCATAAGGTGCCGTTTGCCATAATGTTTTCAATGACTCTGGAGCCTTTGTAATTGGCCAGGAAAAAAGTCCAAAAATAATATCCATGTCACCATCCTTATCGACATCCCCTTTTTCCAGCGTTAATGACTTTACAGGGTCGCTATTTTTAAGAGAAAATGACTCGAATTGAAAATTTTCACTATCCGTATTCTCCAGATAAATAAACCCTTCATTCGGAAAAGATTCATAATTCTGGAAAAAAGCGATAGCTGCCAGATCTACGTCACCATCCTTATCAAAATCATGAGCTATTATCTTAGTGGCCCCATGTAAAGGGTAAAAAAATTCTTCTTCAAATTTATTGTTTGTATTGATAAATATTCTGATTCCGTGATATTGTTTCGGGCGTACCGACAAATCGGCATTATCTCCTTGCGCCACAACAATATCCATATCGCCATCGCCTTCATAATCAGTTAATACAAAGTCACTGGAACCAAACAGTGGATTAAACCTCAGCACTCTTTCCATTTCAAATTTTAAGTCTTCTTTTTGATAAAAAATATAAATGCTCTCATCACCTTGAGCGAACATAACAACCAGATCCTTCCTACCGTCATTGTCCATATCATGAACCAGGCTTTTAATGGCTCCAGCCTGCTCATGAATCAAGATTTTTTCAAATGTCTCACCCACCTGCTGATAAACTTCAAGTCCCCCTGATTTATTCCCAAAATTGCATACAACTATTTCATTTGTACCATCTTCATTTAAATCATTGACATTCATGTAAACCGGCCTGCCAAGTTGATCAATAATCGTTTTCTTTTTATTATTAGATATCATTGCAACTGAGCCTTTTTTTTGATCTGAGGGTAATAGGGAACCCATTTCAAGCATGTAAACTACATCAGATTTTATTTGGATATTTGAAACCGTACTAGTTGTGGTAATTTTATTAGCCGGTCCATTTTTCAAAGTCCATGAAAAGGCTATCAATCGATCCTCTCCAACCCATAGCCTATTTTTTGAATCATCAAATACCATTGAAGTAATTAATGACTCCGGCTGCCCCAACAATTCAATATCCTGACGTTTAAAAGACTTTAAATTTTTAGTTCTGTTTTTTCTTTCTTTATATGTTGGAAAGCTCTCCGGAGCATTATTAATATAATAGTCTTTTATAAGTTGCCAGGTTTCATCTGAAATAACCTGAGTTTCTGGGTAGATATTAAGGGATTTTATAACTTCCACATCTTCAGGTTTCCTTTTTTTTAAAAGCCCGAATCCTTGTTTTTGGATGCCATAATAACTACCCATTTCAGGTAATACATTTTTTTCCCATAAATCCTTTGGTAAATGGCTTGGATCAGGAACAATATGACATGCTCCGCAATATATCTGAACTATCTCTTTTGAGGGTTCTCCACTGCTCGATTGACCAAAACTTAATAAACTATATAATAACGTGAAACAAAAAATCACTCTCATGTATGCTCTTTTAAATTCAATAAAAAATCGGTCCCAACCGAAATTTTAGGATGCTTATTCTTTATGATCTTTTGGTCTCTTTTTTTGCCAATGAGATGCCAATACTGAACCCGTTATATTCATTAAAGGTCCAAAGACAGCTGGAGCAAGTCCCATGGTTGCTATCTTACCTAAACTATTGGCTATGCCTGAAGCCAAACCTCCATTTTGCATACCAACTTCTAAGGCTATTGTACGGGCATCCTGTTCTGGTAATCTGAATAATCTTGCATACCAATAGCCTAATAAATATCCAAAAAGATTGTGTACCAAAACGATCAACATTAATATCCCTCCAATGTCTAATAAGCTGTCTCTTCCAGCTGCAGTTATCACAACTATGATTAATCCGATTGACAACATAGACACAAGGGGCATTGCTCTATTAAGAGTTTGAATTCTCTTGCCTAAAAGTTTATTGAAAAGTAATCCGGCACCTATGGGCAAAATAATCATTTTAATAATACTCCACATCATCTTTAATACATTAATTTCAATAAACTCACCCGCCAATAAATCCATTAGAACTGGCGTAACAAATGGTGCAAGAAGCGTGGCTATGGTTGTAATCGTTATTGAAAGAGCTAAATTTGCCTTTGCCAAATATGCCATAACATTTGAAGCAACTCCACTAGGTGAACATCCGATTAAAACAATACCAGCGGCAATTTCAGGTGGGAAGCCACTCATTTTGGCTAAAACATAGCCCATAATAGGCATGATTCCCAATTGGGCAGAAACTCCTATCAGTACTCCTTTTGGAGATTTAAAAATGGCTCCAAAATCCTGAATACTCATGGATGTTCCCATTCCGAACATGATAATTTGTATTAGTGGAATAATGAGTATCGTAAGTTTAAAATCACCAATATGAGTAAAGTATTGGGGGTAATAAAGTGACAATGATACTCCTGCAAATATTAAGATTGTAAAGACATAGGTATTTAACGATTTAATTCCGCTAATACCCAAACCAAGAAAAACAAAGAACCCGATAACAAAAGGTCCAGTTTGAGATATTTCTCCTCTAAAAATCTGAACGATTGATATTAAGAATAATATTAGTGCTATAATCAGTGCTCCTTTATAAATAATTGTTTTTTTCAAAATGCTTGTTATTTATTAAATAATGATACTTAATGGCTGGGTATTTTTAAACTAAGGACTACTTTTTACTATCGGGTTCCGGCAACTTATATCCTTGCCTTGCCAACAATTTCAATGTACCATTCTCCTGTTGTTGAAAAACTTGTATACATCCCAAGCGAATATTAACCGTTGCATCATCTTTGATGGCTTTTGCTAAAAAGATAAATCGGGCTATTGCTGTTTTCCCAGTAATTTGAATAGTTAATTCAGGTGAATTCACTGATTTAAAATCAAAGGGGCCGTTAACAATATCATCAATAAATCCTACTTTATTTTGAATAAGGCCACTTGAATGACCATAGGTCAATTGTTCGCCACATATTTCTTCCAACACTTGCTTATCCGTATTAATCAAGGCTGCATTAAAAGCCTCTAAAACAGCTATAACATCTCCATCACTTATTGGGAGACTTTCTTCAACTTTTGTTAATATCGTATCTTTATGCATCTGTTCTTTACAACTAGTAGCAAAGACTAAAATAACAATGATTACTGTGTTTTGGAGTTTTTTCATAAGTTAAAATGTTTAAGTGTGTTTTTTTTAAAAAGTATAAAAAGTATAAGTGGTCTTCCATGCAAATGTTTCCCCTGGCTCAGTTTTGATACTGATAAAAGGCTCTGGGCAAATCGTTTTATGGTTCGACCAAAAAGACAATTTTGATAAGGGTCGATTGCTTTGAATTTTTACACCGGCTCTTGTAGTTTTATTTTCTATATTGATTGTATAAGTTTTAGATTCCTTTGAATATCCTCTAATGTATTCGATGTAAACTTGATTCCCTTCTGGTAAATTTTCAACAAATCTGATTTCCTTTTTATAAACTTCAGCATACTTTCCAATTCCTTTAACTTTGCCTTCAGTTTCAATATCAAAAGGAAGTTTAACTATATAACCCGGCCCTATTTTCAAACTGTCTATCAAAAAGAAATTATGATTGTACATCTCTGTCTCAATCCTTGTATTTCCTGTATTCGTAAATTGATGGCTAAGTATTAATTCAGGTTTTCCTTTTGGCAAGCTTATAACTTTTTCATACCTATAAGAATATTTTTTAGAGTTCAAATTATGCTGAAGGATCACTTCGTTCGAATTCTCTTGGATTTTCCACGTGCCATGGTCACTAATATTATAAAGTTTAAATTTATTATATCTTGATTCCTTTGGTTTTACCAACATACCTACTCCAATCTTTAAAAAACTGTCTCCAATTGCCGTCTCCTTATAACCAAGTGGTGCAAACTCTTCCACAGGCCCCATAACGGATTCGTGTAGAAGCGGGTCATAATTTTTAAACCATTTTCCAAAATAACTATGACCATCAAACTCTAAATAAGGTATAAGTCCTGACCAATCAAACCGTGTAGCTCGATAATACCCATTTGTACTATCCGGAAGGTAGATGCCAGCCTTAATCAAGCCATTATTAATTTCTACTTCAGGAATGTTTTGAGTAAACCCATCAAATACTGATAACCCTATAAATCCTACCCAAAAAATCAATTGTGGAAATTTCATTTGTTCCTTGTACTTATCAATAAATTATGATTCAGCTAAAATTCAATTCCCTAAGGTCGAACAGGTGTGCCATCATTAGCTCTTACTTGAGTCCAGTTATAATTATACTTCACTGGAGGGTATTTTTTTGCCAAACTTTCATTGATATCAATCCCCAACCCTGGGGCTTCGTTTACGAACAAATATCCATTTTCAATGGTGGGTGTACCCGGAAAAACTTCCCTTGCAACATCAGTAAATATCTTGGCCTCTTGAACACCAAAATTCCAAACGGCCAAATCGATATGACAATTGGCCGCATGACCAACGGGAGATGTGTCGCCCGGTCCATGCCAAGCTGTACGTACGTTAAACCACTCACCCAATCGTGCAATTTTCATGGCTGGTGTAATCCCTCCTATTTGAGAAATATGAATCCTTATATAATCATACCATCTGTTTTTCATAGGCTCCAACCACTCGTGAGGATTATTCAATAGTTCTCCCATGGCAATAGGAACACTAGATTGTTTTCTTAACAATTCAAACCAGCCCATGTTTTCAGGCGAAAATGGATCTTCAATAAAGAAAGGTCTATATTCTTCAACCCTTTTAATCATGTCAATGGCATCCATGGGTTGAAGTCGCTCATGCATATCGTGCAACAGCTCTACGTCGTCTCCAAAGCGTTCCCTTGCTTTCTTGAAAATTTCAATAGTGCCATTCTTATAAGCTTGCGGACTTATGGTATTATCACTTGGGCTGCCAAACCCAGCTTTTTTCCAATCTGGATTTCTAGATAAATGCGTAGAGCCATAACCTCCTAATTGAATACGAATATTTCGATACCCCATGGCTTTGAATTTCTCGACATCATCCATTACAGCTTCGGTAGATTCCCCAGAAGCATGTCCATAGGCATCAACAGCAAATCTAGTTTTACCTCCTAGTAAATCATAAACTGGCATTTTCGCCATTTTACCTTTGATATCCCAAAGTGCTTGATCCAAGCCACTAAGTGCATTATTCAACACAGGTCCATTTCTCCAATAAGAACTTTGATACGCTGTTTGCCATAAATCTTCAATATTAGCGACATCCTTGCCCTTGCAAAACGGGTCGAGGTATTCTTCTATGGCAGAAACTACTGTATGTGCTCTTTGCGTAAAAGTTGCACACCCTATCCCATAAAGTCCTGCCTGATCTGTTTCAACTTTTACAATCACTAAATTGGTACCATATGGAGCCGTTAATATCGCCCTTACCTTTTTAATTTTCACTTTTACACCCTTTAAGAAAGAAGGTGTTTTTCCGGTGGCTGCAAAGGAATTGGTACCCCCTATTAAATCAAGACCTAATACACTGGCTGTTGTACCAAGTCCGATTGTTTTTAGGGCATTTCTTCGACTTAAATGATTCTCATTATTTTCCATGATTTATTCGTTTGTTATTATTTAATTCTTATTATAAAGTCATTTGTGGTTTTCCTCCATTTTTGCTTTCCCAATGATATCCGTTTTCTTCAAAAATTAAGTTCAAACTCTTTTTAGGGGTTGCTGGTTTTCTGAATTTATTTGGGACGACATTTTTCATTTCATCAATAATTGAATTGTAATTCTCATCACTTACAAGGTTATTCCATTCATTATGATCTTCTTTTGTATTGTAAAACTCCTCTCCCCCACTTTTATAATAAATATATCTGTAATTATCATTTACAATTGCATAACTACCCCTTTCGTGATACGGAATAAACAAATCTCTATCTTCATACGAATCATTCATCAATTCAGGTACTAAAGATTTTCCATCCATTTTGTGCTGTTTTGGCAGATTACACAATTCTATTAGCGTTGGGTATAGGTCAATTAAACCAGTGGTACTTTCTACTCTTTTATTCTTAGGAATGGTCGATCCAGCAATAAATAAAGGAACCCTTGACGTTTCACTCCATAAAGTGTGTTTTCCCCAGTCTCCTTTTTCTCCTAAATGATAGCCTTGATCGCTCCAAAATATTACAATGGTATTGTCTTTATAAGCGCTAGCTTCTAAGGCATCCAACACGTCCCCCAACAAGTCGTCAGCATATGAAACTGCTGCCAGATAGGCCCTCACGGCCTCTTTGTAGGTACCAGTCTCTTCTAGTGTTTTACGATAATGACTTCTATTAATCTGCTTCTTTCGTATATCTTCGGGTAAATCATCTAGATCATCCTCAGGTATTTCAGGCAGTTTAATCTTATCCAGATCATAAAGGTCAAAATACTTTTGTGGTGCATAATTTGGATAATGAGGCGTATAAAGCCCTAAACCCATAAAAAATGGCTTTTCGTGTTTTTGTTTTAATAAATCACAAATCCATTTTGTTCGTTGAACCCCCATCATTTTATCGGTATCTTCATTTGGTATGGCTCCCCATTCTAAAAAGCCTCCACCAATTAATTTTTTTCTACCCGTTTTTGTATAATATGGACTGTTTGGAACTGTTGTAGGACGTGGCAGATCATCTCCGTGATATCCGGTTGGAAAGCCTTCTTTACGAATATTTTCATTACGTGCAAAAAATTCATCCCAACCATCTAAATCAACATGACCTTCTTTATGGTGATTCAACTTCCCAGCACCATAAGTACTATAACCTGCTTGTTTAAAAGCTTCATGCAGAGGTACTAAATCTGGATAGTCATAGTTATACAGTTCATCTCTATAACAACCTGTTGTGGTAGATTGTAATCCTGTCCAAATTGCCGTTCTAGAAGGCGCGCAATAAGAACTTGGTGCGTGTGCATTGGTAAACGTCACACCCATGTTAGCTAGACGATCTAAATTAGGTGTTATCGCCTGTTTATAACCTAAAGGGTTTACAAAATCGTTCATGTCGTCCACAGCAAAAAAGATAAT